>OFMQ01000137.1_pt1 | contig 56596 bp, 67 predicted proteins | sample 1541851 | NCBI WGS metagenome assembly OFMQ01 (sample SAMN04209227, study PRJEB22552) | human gut metagenome | biome: gut; material: feces | host: Homo sapiens | place: USA: Oklahoma | reverse complement strand
TAAACACTGCGGCGGTTGGTGGTGCCGCTTCCGTCAAAGGCGTACTTTGAGGTGCCCCATGCACAGACGCGGGAGATCCGCATACCCATGCGGTGCGCCTGCAGCTCCACTCTGGACTGCACATCGTTGGCACGCCACATATGGATACGTTCGCGGTACTTTCTGCCTTTCTTTTTACCAGTAAAGTCAAGGTACTCGAACACGATGCAGTCCACATCGTATGCGACTGCGGTATCCATGATGGCTTTTGCCGTGTCAATGGACAGCTGCTGGTTGGCAGATGTGATGGCACGGTAGATGTTTTTGCTTTTCTTTCCCGCCTGCTGGTACATGCGCTTGCGGTTGATCCTGCGGTTCAGACGGTCTTCATCACGGCCGAGGTGGATGACACCCCTGGCATGGACAGTACCGTCTGCCGTAAGGACGGACCACGAAGCAGGTGCATTGATCCCGAGGTCTACCACAAGGATGCGGTATTTTAACGGGCATTCATTCTGCACCAGCTGGCGTTTCTCTTCAAAGCAGAAACGGACACGGTATTTCTCTTTGACTTTTTCCACCACCGGGGAAAGGAGTTTTCTTGTTTTTGACATCTTTGCGATATACTCAGACTCGGACTTATTGATACGGAACGCGTACCAGTCCCACTTCGTGCCGTCATACAGTTTGAGTTCCATGACACCTTCACTGAAATTAAGCCTGCGCTCCTGCTTATAGAAAGTAAGCTCGTATATCGTTGGAAACCCCATCTTCGGTTCTGCGCCTCTTTCCGCAGGGGAAAGTGCCTCCCAGTTCTTATGGTTGGACTTGTATGAACGGACGATGCCTAATGCATCTGCAACGATTGCCCGCCTTGTGTATGACGGCATGTATGGAAACTTTTCGTCAAACTCCGGGTACTTTGCAATGCTGTCCTTTGTTGTATGGATCAGCACTTCACATCTGCTTTTCATCTCAAGGGACTGCAGACCTTTCAGATTTTCCCACTCTTTAAGGAATAACTCTGCACAGAACTTTAATGCGTCAAGGCATACTTTCCTTGTAGCACGCATGAGCGATTCATCTACCCTGCGGCTACCGGTAACTTCGCCTTTTTCTGTGACAAGCTGGCTTTTAATATCTACAACGTAGCAGGTATGGATCGTCATTGGTTTCGGCTGCGATGTTGCCTTTGTTGCTGTTTTCTGTTCTGCCATCGGTTATTCCTCCTTCCCTTTGTGGCTTATTTACCCTTACAGTATGTATATTGCGCCATTTAAAAAATCGTCAAAGGATTTTGGAAAGTTTTTTAATTTTTTTCAAAAAAGTTTACGGAAACGTAAAACAGCAGACAGAATCGCCAGAATACATGGGAAATACCTGCCCGAAAGAAAAGAAAAACAGCCTGAAACATGGCTGGTAATTAAAATGACTTACTGACGGAAGCTTAGTGCTGTGCGGTACCCTTACAGGGTATCGCAGTCCCCGGGCGATTCCATCGACACAGGGCTTGCACACTTAGGGTCTTCGATCATGCACCTCATATGCATCAGTGGCGGAAAGGCATACGCATGCGGTTTAAGCCCGCACGCCGGAATGGATTGAGGGTTCAAATCCCTCCTGATGCACTTTTTCTCCGCATAGTTCAGGGGACAGAATACCAGGCTACGAACCGGGAGCCGCAGGTTCGATTCCTGCTGTGGAGATTAATGTCGGAATGGCGCAATGGAAGACGCGGGATACTCAAAATATCTTTCCTGCGGGTTCGAATCCCGCTTCCGACACTATGCCGGTGCATCCGAAAGGCACAGGAGCCTGCCCTAGAAGCAGGTGGCGAGCAGCTTGTGGGTTCGAATCCCGCCGCCGGCATTACAAAAAAAAGAGGGAAGCAATCCCTCTTTTTCTTGTGTTTTCAGCTATGTACGGCAAACCTCTTTTCGATGTAGTTGTATACACGGATCTGGTTGCCATATTTTTCGGCAAGCTTAAAATTGGTGGCTGTACCACGGCTTTTTCCATTCCAGAAAGCAAGTGCCCCGCGGTTTGGGAAATGCGAGATAAACCGGTGCATCTGTTCGTTCCGTACAGGTCCTGCTTTCTTCCCAAGATTGTCCCAGTCTGCCTCCATGACGATCAGATGGTAGCCGTGTTCCTTGGCGTAGCGTTCTGCCATCTGATCGGCACCTTTTGCGCCACCGGAAACAATTATAATTTCCTGATCCTGTTTGGAAGATAAAGCTTTGTCAACGATTTTGGAAAATGTCTCGTAGTCATCGTATGCCCGGCTTCCTACAATCAGACAGAAGAAAGTCATAAGTTCATCAATCTCCATGGCGTACTCATCTTCCCCTACCGGGCAGACCGTAGTGCGTCCAATGGCATGATTCATGTCATCCATGGAGAAGATGCAAGGTTCTACATACTCCGGGCAGGTTTTGTGGCTGCAGATAAACAACATCCTATCTTTCCTCCTTTTCTCTGATTACATCCCCAATGGTATATTCCCCGTTTTCCAGTTTAACACGGAACCGCTTCCGTGCGGAATAATCTTTGACGGTAATACTTTTTGCTGGAAATCCTTTTTCGATAAGGCGGGTCTGGATGATCTTGGGCAGCTCTTTCTTATCGCTGGCAATAAAACCAACGCATGGTTTCTGCATGGCACTGAATACAACATATCCGTTCCATGTAAAATCTTCCCATTCCTCCCTTAAAAACCGGTACGTCTCAATTACAAGTGCGGCGTTTAATTTTCCCATAAGGTACATTGCATCGTCACTCTCGCACAGAGTTTTCACGCTTCCAATGTGGATGGTTTCGTCCGCTTGTCCGGGATTTCCTGACAGATTTCCACGGATACGAAAATCAAGGTAAATCCCCTCATTTCCGCCGTAATCAATACTGATCTCTGGGGAAAACTGGTCAGATCGGATTTCCTGTTCGCGGGATGAAGCAAGAGAGTAATCAATGATTTCTTTGATGTCCGGGTGCGCGTCCAGTACTTTCTCTGTAATGGTGTCGAAAAATTCTTTTGTGGTGTATGGTTTCTTTCTCATAGTATTTTCTCCTTTCGGTTTTAAAATTTGGTTTACATATTTAATATGAGATAGGAAAAATCTCTCGCTTTCTCCTAGTTTCGGAAAACTTTTTGAAAAAATCAAAAAAAAGTTTCCAAGATCCTTTGACGATTTTCAAAAAGGCGCAATATGTGTAATGAAAGGAATAAATAGGGGTTTGAAATCCCAGTTAGTTACGCGGAAGGAGGAAATATGCAAGAAAAATATAGTGGTTGTGTGAAAGGATGTAAGAGAAATATTCAGCATTAAAAATGGAGGTGATGGGCTTTATGGATGTGAAATATATCGTTGTTCTTATCGGGGGGATCGTATTCATCATATTAGGAGCGTTCTTCTTTAAGATAAGACATAATATCTCAGATAGCACAATATGTGGAATTTGCAGGTTCTTTGGAGTTCTCTTAATTTTGTGCGGAATCATTTTAATAGTAAGCTCTTTCGGCGCAAATAATTCCGCAAAAGAACGAGATGCACTTGAGTCAGAAGTGGTGGAAAGTTATAAGGACGGTGCCGAGCTGTATATCAATGGAGAGAAAAAGGATAACATCGATTTGGATGGTGTCAATCTGGATAACTATGACATCACTGTGGAGAAAGATAAGATCTACCTTAAAGAAAAATAGAAAGGAGAAACCGGGAAAATTCCGGGGTGAAGAGACTATGTTAATGTATATTACAACTTCCGAAATGCTTGAGGAAGAACGTATGCAGGAAATTCTGCGTGCGGATACAAAGAAGGAAAGAAGGCTATGTCTGTTCTGTAAAAAGGATGACACGTTTTCTTTTGAAGATGTTGCGGGGCTGCTTCCGGCAGCAAAGAAAATGGAAATCCTGCCAAAATGCTGTGCTTCGAGCGAAGATATGCTTTTACAGATTGGTATGATGGCAGCTCAGAAAAAGAACTCTGATTCCGTTTTTACGGTTCTGCCAACGGAAGAATTTGATGAGACGCTTTCATTGTATGGAATCGAGAGATACGATGGGAAAACACAGAAAACGTCAACGGGGTCTGTAAAGAGACAGTCACGGAAGAGGAAGGAAAATGAAAAGCCGCGCGCTGTACAAACGATATCTGATTGTGACCCAATGATGGATACATCGATGAATCCGCCGGTTTCCCTTCATGTAAAAACTGATGAAAAGATTGATCCGGCTGATGATTTAGCTGGTGAAGATATTCCGCGTCCAAGCATTCCGGATAATTCAACAGACCGGAAGATTTTTCTTTCTATTTTGGAAATGAAAGCATCAGATGCTGGATTTGATGGAACAGATGAGAAATTTGCGCTTGCTATTGCAGATTGCATGGAACAGTTTGAAATCAACAAACGTCCACTCAAACCGGCAATTTTTCAGAAATTCGGGGAAGAAAACGGAGAAAAGGTATACAATCAATTGAAAGAGAAGTATGTATATCTTGTTAATTCCCTTACCTGCAAAAAACAGGAAAAGTGATTTTACGGAGGAATTCATGTTTGAACAAAATACATTGATTTTTGAAAAGACAGGAAAAGATACACAGGTTCCTGAATGTACGGGAATAAAAAGTATTGATCAATTTCAGTTAAAAGAAAAAATCCACCATTTTGTTAAGAATAGTACAGATAAAGTGCAAGTGATCGTTGTCGATACGGAAGGCGATTTATTGTCATTAACGGACACGACGGATAGCAATATCATTTCCAGAGAAATTGGGGATGGAACTATTTTGGAATTGATTCCGTATTTTGGAGAGGATTTGACGCTTTCTATTTTAAGCAATTTGTCGTTTGTTGTTGCTTTGTGCGAACAGCTGTGCAACGAACCGATTTCGCCACGTTCCGTGAGCGTTATGAATATGGCGATAAACAAGCTGTACGAACAAAAAAGGACTACCCCAAGTATGTGTGAGTATCTTAAAATATTGGGTATATCCAGAGACAACCCGGAAATTAAGCATATTTGTGAATGCATCAAAAGTGTATGCCGACCTGATGCGAAAAAAGTTTCAGGTATCTCCTTGAAGAAAAAACTTAATATTTATGATTTACATGCAGTTTCACAAACTGACCTCGGTGCGGCTTATATTTTCTGTCTTTCGGATATTTTTCATCAAATTCAGAAAAATTATCCAAATGGCATTAGAACATGTGTATATTTAAACGGCGTGCAAAATTTACTTTCATTTGAAAGTAGCGCAGATGTTCTTGTAGGTATATTAAAAAGAGCACGGCCTTTCAACGCATGTATTTACTGCGAAGTTAGAAACATGAGTGATTACATGGGGACATATGGCGGAGAGAGTTCAATGTGTTGTTTCTCTAACATTTTTGAACTCACAAAAAATTAAGTTGGTGTGCTATGGCACATTTTTTAAAATTTCTTTGGATTACTTGACGGTTTCTAAAATGGCATAATATATATATCGTAAGAAAAAAACTGTGTTTCCTAATTGGAGGAAGAAATTAAAGGCTCGATTCCTTTTGCAGTTTAACTCTGTTCGAACGATACAAGAACAGAGATCTTATTTATTGTCCTCAATTTTTGGGCGGTTATCCGTCCGGCATCCATCCGGTGGGAGGAGCACGGAATGTAAATTCTGTGTAGGGGTGGTTCGACTCCATCTGGATGTCATTCTGTAGGTCCCATATAAGCCTACAGAACTTTTCCTAATTACTTACATCCAACGCTGCTGTGGCAGGACATGTTTGTGTGTTGCGGGAATCAAAACCCGCCGTTGGTTTACTCACCAGGGAAATACATTTTCCGGAAACCTAAACCTTGCAACTATTTCCGGGTTCGACTCCCGGCTGGTGAGCTCGGAGGGTATATGCTCTCCAAACAACCATTGACGATATGACTTTTGGGATTCCTCCGTCTGCAGATCCAGCTAATCTGCGAAAAGAATCCCTGTTTTTGAAGAGACTAAGAAAATATCAATACAGAGGAGAAGAAAGAAATGGCAGAGAAAATTAAAAACGGTATCCGCTGTTCGTTTTGTGGAAAAAAACGGGAACAGATTGACCGGATGATTTCGGGATCAAACGGTGCATATATTTGCAATGAGTGCGTGGATATTTGTAGGGAAATCCTGGATGAGGAATATGCCGGAATGAATGAGACACTTGATCAGATTAATCTCATCAAACCGAAAGAAATGAAGGAATTTCTGGATGAGTATGTAATTGGTCAGGATCAGGCGAAGAAAGTCCTTTCTGTTGCGGTGTATAACCATTATAAGCGTGTTCTCGCAAGCAAGGATATCAATATTGAGTTACAGAAGAGTAATGTTCTGATGCTTGGTCCGACCGGTTCCGGCAAAACGCTTCTGGCACAGACACTTGCCCGTGTACTTAATGTACCGTTTGCAATTGTAGATGCCACGACACTTACGGAAGCCGGATATGTCGGGGAAGATGTTGAGAACATCCTTTTGAAACTGATCCAGGCGGCAGACGGTGATGTGGAACGCGCACAGCATGGAATCATCTATATTGATGAGATTGATAAGATTACCAAGAAATTAGAGAATGTTTCCATTTCCCGCGATGTTTCTGGTGAGGGAGTTCAGCAGGCACTTCTTAAGATCTTAGAGGGTACGGTTGCATCGGTTCCACCACAGGGCGGACGCAAGCATCCGCAGCAGGAAACGATCCCGATTGACACCACAAATATTCTTTTCATCTGCGGAGGGGCTTTTGACGGGCTGGAGAAAATTATCGAATCACGAATGGATACCTCTTCCATTGGGTTTGGAGCTGATGTAAAATCAAAGACGGAGATTAACGTAAGCGATGCGTTTAAGTGTGCGCAGCCACAGGATTTTGTAAAATTTGGTCTGATCCCGGAGTTTATCGGACGTGTGCCGGTTACCGTTTCGCTGGAATCCCTTGACCGGCAGGCACTTGTCCGTATTTTAAGGGAGCCGAAGAATTCGCTCGTAAAACAGTACAAGAAACTTCTGGATCTGGACGGGGTTGCACTGAATTTTACGAAGGATGCTATTGGCATGATCGCAGATGAGGCATTACAGAGGAAAACCGGTGCAAGGGGACTCCGCGCGATCATGGAAGCCGTAATGCTGGATCTGATGTATCATGTGCCATCCGACAATTCTATAAAGGAATGTGTGGTTGATGCAGATATGGTTGATGGTATTCTGCATGGAAACAAGGATTTGGAGAAACTTGCCTCATAAGCATATCGGTAATTAATTTAAGAAACCAATACACAAAGCGGTGGGTATTCCATCGCTTTTCTTTAAGCAGGAAATTTTAAAAAATTTCTTTCATTCTCTTTGACGATTTTTCTTATAGCGCAATATGTATGTTGTAAGAAGAAAACGAAAGAAATGATGGGAGGAGTACAAAAGGTATGGGAAAGAAAAATGATGGTTCCTTTCTCCAACAGAATAAAAAACTGATGAAGAAAATCTTCGATGAATGGAACTCAAAATACCGGCAGGAAATGCGGGATGATGTTTATGGAAAGATCTGTCATTTTGCAGAAACCGATATCCTGTATTACAAGAGAAAAGACGGGAAGGTTAAGCTGGATGGCAACATGATCGCAAAGATGGAGATGGAGAGCTCAACCCTGTATCTGTATGACAACGTTTACGTACAGCGTGAGGATGGGGAGTACATGGGTGTCATCCCGTATGCATTTGGACTTGCGTACCAGTTTTTTGCCCGAACGATACTGGAGTTCGTCCCGAGAAGCGACAAGGCGTTCGTCAATCCATGCTGGGCTATGGCGAAAAGTTTTCTCGGACAGGACCGTACCATCATCGTGCCGGATGCAAAAACACTGATCGACTGTCTCGGGAAAAACCCGAACTATAAACAGCTTAAATTTTTCAAGAGGAGACAGCAGGTGCTTGACCATATCCCGTCGGATATGACAGAGCTTTTTCCGGAAGCCAGAAGCATCGACCGACATTTTATCCTCCATGTGGGTGATACGAATACCGGAAAGACTTATGAGGCAATGCAGGCGCTTGCAGCTGCTCCATCCGGCGGGTACTTTGCCCCTCTGCGCCTGCTTGCGCTGGAAGGGCAGGAGAAACTTCTTGATGCGGGCGTAAGCTGTTCCATGCTGACCGGAGAAGAGGAGGATATCCGCAAAGGCTCCACACATATCAGCTGTACCATGGAAATGATGGATCCGGCTCATTACTACGATGTTGCTGTCATAGACGAAGCGCAGATGATTGCGGATGACGACCGTGGGAATGCGTGGACAAAAGGAATTCTTGGATGCTATTGTCCGCAGATCCATGTATGCATGTCCGAAAATGCTTTGAATCTTATCATCAAGATGATTGAATCCTGTGGGGATACCTATGAGGTAAAGCGTCATACAAGAAATACGGAACTTAAGTTTGAGGAAGGCTACTTTGTGTTCCCGAAGAGTGTCCGTAAAAACGATGCCCTTATCGTGTTCTCCCGGAAGGATGTCCTTGCTGCGGCAGCTGAACTTGAGAGTGCCGGATGGAAACCGTCTGTCATTTACGGTTCGCTTCCGTATAGTGCCCGCAAGGAAGAAATGAGAAGATTTGCGGAACACGAGACGAATGTCGTTGTTGCAACGGACGCGATCGGTATGGGAATCAACATGCCGATCCACAGGGTTGTGTTCTTAAAGACGGAAAAGTATGACGGTACGGGCGTGCGTGACCTTACTTCCCCGGAGATCAAACAGATTGCCGGGCGTGCCGGGCGCCGTGGCATCTTTGACGAGGGATACGTAAGTACGGCGTCCAAATTGAAGATGGTAAGAAAACGTCTGGAAGAGCCTTATGAGGATCTTGAGTATGCCGGGGTGCAGATCCCGGATTCCCTGTTTGCGCTTCCTATGAAGCTTTCGGATATCCTGGCAGAATGGATGAAGCTTAAGGACAGGGGAATTTACAGGAAGGCTTCCAATGAATACCGCCTGCAGATGTGCAAGTGGCTTGAAAAGAACTATCCGGATTTCTCCAAGGAAGCGATGTGGGGTTTTTTGTGTATTTCCTATGACGAGAAGAATATGTTTCTCCAGGAAGAATGGAAGAATATCATCGGGAAGATCAGCCGGAAAGAACGTATTGACACCGGTTTTGTCCCGAAAAGTATATCAAATTCGGGACTGAATGAGTGCGAACAGTATTACAAATATCTGGATCTGTATTTTTCCTTTGCCCGCACGCTCGGGTACGTTCACGAGGGTTTCCGGCATCGGCTGATGAAGGAAAAAGAACTTACCGCGACAAGGATCATGGAAAAGTTAAAGGAGAGTAAGAGAATCAACCAGAAGACATGCCGGCGCTGTGGAAAACCACTGCCGTTTTTGTATCCTTACGGATATTGCCAGCGGTGCCACGATGAGGAATATTACGAATGGTATTAACGCAATTTTAAAGATCAACAGGCTTGCAGCAATGCAGGCCTGCTTTTTTAAAAAAAAATTGAAAAATTCCCAAATTCTTTTGACGATTTTTCAAATGGCGCAATATGTATATTGAAGGGCAAAGTGTAATCTTACGTTTTGCTCTTCCACGAGACACTTTTCTTGTGGACCTCCTTAAAGTATATTGTTTTCGCGCCCTTGTTTTTAAGACACGGCATTATGCAGGGCGCGGGAGAGGATCTTGCAGATATGGCATTTGTTTGGTGAAAATGGTCTGCCTCCCGGTTCGAGTCCGGGGAGATCCTTTTGGCAGGATTACATTCTTATAGGAATTGTTTAATAGTTTGGCGGACAGGATGGCTAATTCATGTTCATATTTACAGCTGTATCCCACGAGTGGTGCATGGATTGAAATCATGCATAAGTCAGGAAAGAAAGGAAAATATATGGAATTACAGGAATTAGGGCTTTCTGATATTCAGATGAGAGCTTTGGAAAAAAAGAAGGTTGTATCCGTGGAGGCGCTGCTCCGGCGTCCGCCTCTGCATTACTATGATTTTTCAAAAACCTATCCATTATCGCTAAAAAATCCAGAAACGGCAGAGATGCTTGAAAAGAATCGTCCATTTGCTGTAAGCGGAGAATGCATCCGGTTTGGGCTTGGAGAAGCCAACCATGCCAAATGCATTAAGCTGGTAATCGAAGATGAGAATACGAAAAGCGGATTTGCGGGCAGTAAGGGGCAGGTTCTATATGTCAATATCCTTGGATATGACCAGTTCCGGCAGACATTTTTAAATGACTGCAAGGACAGCCCGCACCGGATGGAAATCCATATTCCGGATGGGGTGGATGCTTATTACCAGGGAGAAAAAAGACAGGTAAATGATTCCTGCAGGAAGCGTATTGAGTTTCTGAATTCTCTTGACGAGACTGCCGTCCGTGATTTTATTGCAGTGAAAACAAATGGTGTGGATGGATGGTCGAGAAGCAAAATTTCGGATATTGCGGATGAAGATACGGTTCGCTTTCTGGAACAGTATTTTGACATGAGGGAAGATATCCTTGGTGTGTTGAAATGGTATGCAAGAGGAATGCGCCTTGACTTTGCCATCAAAAAGACGCTGATTGATGATACCGATACACTCCGGAAACTGATTTTACATAAGCGTTTTCTTGTCGGTGGATTTATCCGGTATGACGAGCTGCGCAAGTTTTTCAGCGTATTAAACCCGGTTGCTTTTTCCTCCAATTTTGAGCGGTTCGAAAAATATGATGTCCAGTACGGGCAGGTGAAAGGGGTCACACCGGACCGGTACGAGGAATTGATCAAGCGTGCTTCTGAGGGGATCAGTTCCATGGATTTCCTGCCGGCATCTGTCTGCAGGCAGTATAATGTCCCAGCATTTAAGGAATCCGTCATGATGATGCATTATCCGAACACCTACGGACAGGTGAAAAAGGCAAAGGAGCGTACGCTTGTCGAAGATTTGCTCTACTTTGCATTAAAGCTTGAGGTGTCTAATAAGAGAAACGATGATATTGAAGGGGTCCGGATGGATGATTTCTTTCTTGTAGAGAAATACGTTTCCTCTCTTCCTTATGACCTTACCGGAGACCAGAAGAGGAGCGTGGAAACCATCTGCAGGAAAATGGCTTCCGGCAGCCCGGTAAATGCTCTTGTACAGGGTGATGTCGGTACCGGTAAAACAGCGGTAGCCTTCTGCCTGCTCCTTGCTGCGGCAGGAAGCGGATACCAGGCTGCGCTTGCGGCACCATATACCACGCTTGCGTTTCAGCACTGTCGGGATATGGAAAAGATTGCAGAAATGGTCGGGGTGAAAGTCGCATTCCTTACCTCGGATATTAAAGGGAAAAAGAAGAAGGAAACACTGGAAATGATCCGGTCTGGGGAGGCGCAGGTCATCATCGGGACCCACAGCATTTTCTCGTCAGATGTGGAATACAAAAACCTTGCCCTTATCATCACGGATGAGGAACACAAGTTCGGTGTTGTGCACCGTGACAGCTTCCGTGAAAAAGCGCTGGAGGGCTTCCATCAGATCACCATGTCGGCGACACCTATTCCAAAGTCGATCGCGGCAACCCTGTATGACGATACGATGGACATTATTTCCATAAAGGACAAGCCGGCAAACCGTATTCCGGTGCAGACCGCTGTCTGCCAGAAAGACATTACGGCTTTGAAGTTTATGGAACAGCAGATCGGTCAGGGACGCCAGTGTTATGTTGTCTGCCCGGCTATTGAGAAGAATGACAAGGCTGAAAAGATGGCTTCCATTACAGAGAAGGAGGAAGTATACCGGAGATATCTGGAGAGCAAGGGAATGAACCTTGCGGTAGTGACCGGTAAGTTAAAGACCGCAGAGAAACAGCAGATTATGGAAGATTTTTCTGGCGGGAAAATAGATGTGCTTATGGCAACCACAGTTATCGAAGTCGGTATTAATGTTCCAAACGCTACTGTTATGGTGATTACTGGCGCGGAGCGGTTCGGATTCTCCACACTGCACCAGCTCCGCGGACGTGTCGGACGAGGGGAGTACAAGTCGTATTGTATTTTACAGACGATAGAACCGAATGAAAAGCTGCAGTTTATGTGCGATACCACGGACGGTTTTAAGATTGCGGAGAAGGATCTGGAACTCCGTGGACCGGGTTCCATGTTTGGCGAGCGGCAGAGTGGTGACAATTACTACGTATCCCTGATGCTTGCCAACCAGGAATTATTTAAGAAGTTAAAGGAAACTGCAAAGAAGCTTTGCAAGGATGCCACAGGTAAGGATATCATCCGCAGATACGAAGAAATTTTCCGGGCAGAAGAAGAAAGGTAAGGAGGATATGGGATGGAAGATTTACAGGATGTTTTTGGAAAACGGTTAAAGAGGTTTATGCAGGAGAAGAACATGACGCAGCGGAAACTTGCGAAAGCGACAGGACTTACGGATGTCACCATTTCCAGATATACCAACGGAACCAGGCTTCCCGGGGCGGATGAACTGTTAAAACTTTCCAACGCGTTGTCCGTCAGTGCAGATGACTTAATCGGCATTGGAAAAGTGGGAGAGACAAGGGGTATCCACCCGGGCGACATCGTGCAGCATTTCAAGCGGCAGAGGCTCATCAATCCCGGGCAGATGTACCTGTACCGGATCATTGCATTCGGGGAACATACAGAAACGAAAGAAAAGGAAGTCATTTACCAGGCTTTGTATGAGGACGCTGATCTTGGTGTACATTTCGGGATATATGTCCGGCCGTTTGACATGTTTTTCTCAGAGGTAGATCGTGTGAAGTATCCGGAAAATGAGTATCCGGAAATTACGCAGAAGTACCGGTTTGAGAAATACAACAGGCAAAGAGTTTGTTGATTTCTCTTTTGTAAGAGAAACACAGTTGATACATCCAGTGATGGATGTATGGGTTGAAATATGGCAGGATGAGACGTCGATATAAAGTCTCTACAGTTACATCCCTTATGGGATGTATGGATTGAAATGTAGCGTATGCATCAGAGAGACTTCGATATTTGTTTGTGCTCCGGGGAAGTCCGGAAGAAATGTTGGATTATAAAAGGGCTCCTCTGGCAGAGCGGTGGTACTGGCCGGCGCGTCAACTGTTGTGACCTGCAGCCATACTTACTGAGGCATACCTATGCTGGTATACCAGGGTATTTTAAAAAAATATTGAAAGGATAATTTTGATATGGAAGAAAAATATACTATTGAGCAGATAATTGATGCAATTGTGCAGTGCGACAGCGAGATTGTATATGCACTACAGCATAAAGATAGAGAAATTCTTACGGAAGTTCTCACAGATACCCTCAAAGAATACCTTCCAGAGAAAGGAGGCGTAAAAGAATGAGAAATTCATTAAATAGGAAATTGACCTTTATTTTTTCAGGAATTGTACTTGTTGCATGTCTGCTTCTACTTGGTACATGTTCATGGATATTCAGGAGTGTCGAAAGTACAGTTAAGAATATTAGATATGATGATATTCTCAGTGGATATAAGACGGAAGTTAAAGCGGAAGTCGAGACGGCGTTAAGTATCGTCCAGCATTATTATGGTCTTTCGCAGTCTGGAAAAATTACGGAAGATCAGGCGAAAAGTGATGCTGAAGAAGCACTTCGTGATTTTAGATATGGTGATGATGGAAGCGGATACGTATGGATTGACGATACTGATTATACACTTGTTATGCATCCGATTCTGCCAGATCAGGAAGGAGCTAACCGTAAGGGTCTGGAAGACAAGAATGGAGTTATGATTATCCAGGAAATCATGAAAGTTGCCGATAAAGGCGGATATAACGAGTTTATGTTTACAAAATCCGATGGAAAAACAGTAGCTCCAAAGATTGCGTATAGCAAGGCATTCCCACAATGGAACTGGGTAATTACAACTGGCTGTTATACAGATGATATCAAAGGAAATATTGCCGGAAGTCACAATAATATTCGAATTAACAAATTGTTTAAAGGATCTACGATATTTATGATAGTTGAAAGCATCGTGATCGTATTTGCTATGGTAATCATTTCAACTCTGGTAATTAAGAAAGTGACGAAAGAAATAAATCGCATTAAAGACCGGTTGGGTATGGTTGCAGATGGAGATCTTTCCGTAAGTCTTGATCAGATAAAAAGAACAGATGAACTTGGACAGATGCTTAGCCATACAAATCTTGCAATTGGAAAATTCAAAGATGTAATCAAGAAAAGTCTTTCCACATCAAAGGATGTTGAAAAAACAGGGAAGGAAGTAAAAACAATCGCTTCTTCTGTTGCAGATGCATCAGATCAAATATCTACTGCCATTGAGGGAATTGCTGGAGAAGCAACTAACCAGGCATCTGCAATTAATACAGTAACATCTGCAGTTAAAGAAATGCAAGAAAATACAGATAATATTAGTTCATCTATTCAGCAGATCGGAAGATCATCAGATTCTTTACTGAAAAATTCTGGAGAAATGAAGAAGCATATCTCTGTTATGCAGTGTAGTAGCGGAGATATGACAGAGCAAATTAATGATATTGCAAAAAAGATTGCAGAAACGAGTGATACTATTGAGCAGATGTCTGGAATTGTGAACAGCATTGAAAATATCGCAAACCAGACAAACCTTCTTGCGTTAAATGCATCCATTGAAGCTGCAAGAGCGGGAGAGGCCGGAAAAGGTTTTGCGGTAGTGGCTGATAGTATCAAAGGACTTTCAGAAGATACCTCGTCGGAATTGGCAAATATAAAAGCAATTATTAATGATCTGGTAGATAAATTTGGGCTGTGTACAGAAAATATCGGGTATGTGGTGGAAAGCAATGCTTCCAATATGGAAGATACTAAAGAAGTAATGGATGCGTTTGATGTACTGGATAAGGGGATCACCGAAACGTCAGATATTGTTCTTAGAATTAATTCTATCATAAAAAGATCTGTGGAACAAATCACATCTATTAGTAATCAGATTGTAGATATTCAGCGTGGAGCGGAAAGTTCTGCAGCAGCAAGCGAAGAAGTAACCGCTTCTGTAGAAGAGTTAACTGCTTTAATGAATACATTGGATTCAAATTCAGAGGAGCTTACGCAAAAAGCTGATAATCTTGTAAATGAACTGGAATATTTCAAAGTTGATTAGAGAAGTATTTTATTGTATAGGATCAACCAAACTATTTTAAGGAGAGATTTTATGTTAGTAAGATTTATGCCGGAATTGGGGAAATACGCTATGAATTCATTAACGGTAATGCTTTTATTTTTGCTTGTGTTTGTGTCGACGGTTACGAAAGATATTCTTGAGGCAAAGAAGCTGCTAAAAAGATATGAGGCATTTTGGATATACCCTTTCCTGAGTGTTGTATTATTAATTGGATTTGCATTAAATACGGATATAACACTTAATTTATTCATTATGTTGGAGTTGGCCGCTTGTGTTAACCTATGGATATTGGAATACAGACGGTATAAAAAAGCAAGAAATGGTATGGAATCTTGTACTCTTTATATACCTATATTGCCGGATAATACAGTTATCGTTGAAAATCCTATGATGGATGGTGAGATGAAGGTATTGGGATTCATGTTTTATAATACAAGAACCATGGAATACGAAACTTATGGGACTGTATCGGATGAGACACTTGCGAATGTCAGAGATAATGATCCAGAGTTATATAAAAAGATCATGGACAATGAACCAGTTAATGCACAAGATTGTCCATTGTCATGCGTATGGGAAAGTAATATTCCAAATGAACATGATGAGTTGCTGCAATACATAATTGTGGAATGTATTTCTTTGTATTCTCAACAGCTTGTAGAGTTTTGCAAATACTTAAGTGAAGATTCAATAATTATTTTCCGGCTTTGTGGCAAGAGAAATAATGAAGTGAGTATATCATGTGATAAGTATTTTTCAGATGAAACAATGACAAAATTTATTGACAAAATTGATGAAGAATATAGGAAAATGAGGGAGAATTCGTGAAAAAAATATTGGACGCCTGTTGCGGCAGCCGGATGTTCTGGTTTGACCGGGAAAACCCGGACGTCATTTTTGCAGATAATAGGGAATTGGAAACAACACTCTGCGATGGAAGACATCTTCTGATTAAGCCGGATGTCAAAATGGATTTCCGCGATATGCCTTATCCGGATAACAGCTTTAAAGTAGTGGTCTTCGATCCACCGCATCTTATTCATGCCGGAACTGGTTCGTGGCTGCGGCAGAAATACGGAATACTTCCAAAAGATTGGACCATATATTTAAGAGCTGGATTCGACGAATGTATGAGAGTTCTGGAACCGGACGGACTCCTCGTATTCAAATGGAATGAGGATCAGATCGCATTGTCGAAAGTGCTGAAAGTGTTTGAAACAAAACCTTTGCTTGGAGATCAGCGGGGGAAAACCAGATGGTTGATTTTTATAAAATAACAAAGAAAAAGATAGGAGATGTTCGATATGTCATACAGGACTTACATCAACAATACGCAGGTGTTTGGTAATAACGAATGTTACCCGGAATGGATCAAATACGTTGAAAGCAAGGGTATTACAGTCGGTGAAGAAGGAGATTATGAGGGCGAAATTGACGATTTCATGGAAGCTCTGGATGTCGTCGAGTTAATCGTAATACGGCTTGAATCAGAAAGACGGGAGAGGAAAAAGAAGGGAGAAAAGTTCTGCAGCCAGAGTATTTTTGATCTGGGGGATATTTACGATGAAGTTGTTGAAAATCCGGAAGAAGAAAGCCTGTTGGATAAAGAATTTCATTTTCTCAAATGCGGATACATGTTCATGCCATATGCATTTTACAAAGCTTGTGAAGATATTCTCGAAGACAAAGGACATTCCTGGAAGGGAAGACATACAAAAATTTTCAAGTTAAAAGAAGGCTGCAAGATTAAAGTGAGTGCCAGTTAATAAGACTTATTGGAGAAAATATATGAGGAAGAGATTACTGTTTGTAGGTCTTTGCACCGCAGCTGTGCTGTCATTTACGGCATGTGCGGGTGCAGAGTCGAATGGAAAAGAAGTGGAAACACAAAAGGTTGAGGATGCGGTTCGGTCAATGGAAGAAGCAGCTACCCAGGAGCCGGAAACAGAAGACGAAATCCATTATACAGTGTATGTATATAACGAGGATGGAACGATTAAGCGGTCTTACAACGATGTGTTCGATGTAACGGTTCTCCGTAATGGGGTTGTTCAGATCAGCATGTATAAGGAAGGAAAGGAAACCCGGCTGTTGGTAAATGAGCAGGTGGAAATTGTGCAAAAGAGAGTTACAAACATTGTTCAAAAAACAAAGAAAACAGAAGAATAGGGAAGAAGTGAGGGAAGATCATGGATATGTATTCGCGGGTATGCGTTGTATGCAAACAGAAAAATTCATCGCGGAACTTAAATCAGCTGCGTGTGATTGAGCAGTTTGTTAAGCAGAAGATAAGTGCAAAAGGGAAGAAGTCAAAAGACAGCGATCTTGCAGAAAGAATACAGTTCATCCAGGCGATGACGATGTATTCGCATGAAAATTGCCAATATGGTTTGTACTGTTCAATTTTAAGCGATCGGAGGGTCAAGTTCAATCAAATGGCAGAGGATATTGCGGAGGATATTCTTTGGTATATTCAGTCTGCTGATAAAGCGGAGATACAGGAACTTCTTCGGTATTTTCAGGGGTACTTTCCTGCTGGGTATAAGTGGATCGAGCGGTACTGGCATTCCATAGAAAAGAAGTAATAAGAGGTAGCAAGCATGAAAAGATATATCATTGCATTTGGAGTTTCATTTTTATTATTGGTTGTATGTGGCGTATTTCTGTTTGGATCTCGATATGGTCTATATGCATCGTTTTTCCCGTATTTTGTGTGTTTGGTATAGCGTTTATGCTCAAAAGAAGAAAGGATTTGCTTATGACGGAACATCAAAAAGAGATTTTGTATAAAAAACTATATGGCGAAAAAATCAAAGAATGGAAACGGGATACTGTATTTGTAGTGATGTGTTCTGTATGTTCATTAATTTTGTTTACATATCTTTTGGTTTTTATTGCAAAAGTGCTAGGAAAATATAAATTATTTCAATTAATAGTAATCATTATACTTATTTTAGGTATATTTGGTCTTGTAATGGATGCATTGTGTTTTGCTCTTTGTATTTCTACAATCGTGTATTATCAAAAACTGCCAAAAGATTTTACAGAATATATTAATGCAGGGCTTTGCAGTGTTAACGAAAAACAGGATTGTAACGGACAACAGATTTTTTGTGTAGATATGGGGAAATATTTGCAAAAGGAGATTTCGGTGAAAAATATGGAAGAGTATATCGGAAACTTTAAAATGGAAAAGATGGGAAAATAGCAATGTCAGAATTAACGTCGGAAGAACGGCATAAAAAACAGCTGGCAAAGATTCAAAGTCAATCCTACTGTTGAAAAACTTGGAAAACAAAAAGAGCTGCCGTCGCAGCTCTTTTTTGCATTGGATAAATACCTTTAATTACATACAGTCACGTTTTGCAATTTGTTTAGGTACTAAAATTAATCTTCCACAACTTTTCATTTCGAAAGATTATACACAAAGTATATCATTTACCATGGATTCTGTCAAGAGTTAAGAAGATAGTCGTATTCTTCTTTTGTATCCCTTACCTGTATTGTCCAGACATGGCGGGAGTAGTTGTAGCCGAGGTAGAACTTAATTTCCCGGTTGTACTGCCTGACTGAGCACAGAAAATTAACATCCATCTGTTTATCACTTCTTTTGATCACATTAACTTCCGAATATGTCTGAATTTCTCCGGATGCCGGATCTTTGAATCGGACGCGCAGCGGAGTCACGCTTCCGTCTGTATCCGTGATTGAGATTACCTGTGCGGGGATGTTAATTACTGGCATACATACGTACCTCCTGTTTGGTGTATTACAGAAAGCATAGCAGATTCCGGAGAAAAATGCAAAAAGCAAACGCCCCGGTGAGGGGCGTTTGCTGCTTGCCGATCTTACAGGCTTGCAATAATTTTCTCAAGTTCTTTCTTTACTGCAGCATTCTGTTCTGTCTTATCTGCATCTTTCAGACCTTTTTTCTGGATGATGATTTCCGGAATGATGTCTGGAGTATTGCAGACGATGGAAGCATAATACTGTGCTTTTGTCATGGTAGGAGCAAGTTTTCTTGCATATGTCTTTACGGTTTTCTCCAGTCCGGCAACTTCCAGGAATCCGTCTGTGGAAAGAGCCTGTACGGTCTTAAACAGTGTTACATTGTTCCATCCGGCGGGCGCCAGTTTCTCTGCCATTTTATTGGCAGTCATTGGTTCGTTTGCTTCCCAAAGAAATTCCATAAGTTCTGTCTGTCTTGGGGTTAATGTTCCTTCTTTTACTCTCATAGCTTATTTTTCCTTCTTTCTTCTTACATGTTTTTATTTTGTGTTATATCCATTTGTTGGATCAGTGCATCCCAATGAGGGAAAGCATTTTTGTTTCGTTTTGTGTTATTGTTGATCTGCGAAGAAGGGGATCCCCTTACTTCTGTCGTTGAGACTGATTGTTTCTTTTCTTCCATATTAGTTCTCCTGTTTCTTTGTTATCTTTGTTGTCTGTGCATAAGCCGGTATGCGGAATCGTGTAGGTCTTTAATGTATGCTTTTGTAAAACGAGGTGAGGTATCAATGGTTCCCCATGCGCCGATGACTGCGAGCACAGCGGCAAGTATAATGCACGGACTCTTCAACGAACTTGCCGCGGAAGTAAGTCCATAAATAACAAGTCCAAGTGCAGCTATTACACAGATAACGGATACAACGGTATTATTTTTCCCTTTGTGTGCTTTCATCTGTTTTAGGCACATATAGTAGATTCTCCGGCTCTGTGTCTTAAGATCCTTATCCTTGAAATTATCCTTAAGAACTTCATCTGCAATAGCACGGATTGGTATTTCACAATATGGAATTTTCTTAGATTCCCACATTGCAATGTGAATCTGTTGGCATAAATCCTCCAGTTCTTCTTTTTCGTCTTTTGTTAATTTTTCACTTTTTTTATTTATTTTTACGTTGCTTTTTATTAGTATCTGTTTTTCTCCCTTTTTCATAGTTTTTTCTCCTTATTGTTTTGTAAATGTATTTTAACCTTGTTGTATTGTCGCACCATCTTATGTAACTCGTCAAGATAGTCACCAATATTTATCTTGCTTGCACAAATGATGCGTGCTTTTTGAAAGGAGATTCCTGTACGCCGATAGTTCTCACGCCAACGCACGCTGCTGTTATTCTGGCGGTTATCGTTATTTTGGTTCAGTGGAGAATCCCACAGGCCGCATCCGGTCAGTGAAAATGTTAAACGAAACTGCATGCGGCAGTGAAAAGGGATAACCGGGAGTCGGACCCGGAACAGCTTACGCTGCGTCCACATTATCCCTTCCGGGTGTTACTCCGGAGTGTAAACAAATATCGAAAGGATTTCTGCCAGCCGGTAACCCTGGCAGCTCAGTTATTTGACTCTTACACTATAGATATTGCGCCATCTGCCATTTCGTCAAAGTATTTTTGAAAACTTTTTGAATTTCTTTGCGTCGCAACATATATTGTCTGGCTATTGTCATATATCCACTTGGTTCAATCCATGCGCCCTCATAGCGTGTAACAGTTGGCACACACCATGAGGGATGCAACTACGAAAATGTTGACCACAAGGACACCCATTTCAATCCATGCACCCTCGCGGGGTGCAACAAAATATCAAATTGGTTCACATTTCCGCTCATAAATTTCAATCCATGCACCCTGAAGGGGCAAAACTTAATGACGAATGTCAATATTTTCATCTTCATTATGTATATTGCGCCTTTTGAAAAATCGTCAAATAATTTCCGGGAACTTTTTTGAAATATTTTTAACGTTTCATATTACTGATGTAAAATATTTTCAAAAATGAAAGGAGAAAACATTATGATGAAAGAAAAAAAGAGTCCATACGTGCTGGATGGCAATAAGGTTGCTGTCCGCGATGCTGCAGGAGATATTCTGGAGATGGTTGAGAATGTGCTTGACCGCTACGGCATTCATGTTCCGGATGAAGACCAGACACTGGATGAAAATAACGCCTGTCTTTACGGTATGACGTATAGTTTGCTGATGGACAGCATTGCGTCCGTTGTGGCGGATATTGTGAAGGATGTCAACCCTGAGTATACCATTGAGGATTGTTTCGCGGGAAAGATGGGAAATCAGGAAGAATATTTCCCGATAGGCAGACTCCAGCTGGTATCAGGGGAATTTACGCAGATGCTTACAATCAGCACCATGCATATTTCTCCGAAAACAGTAGATCTGTTGGATCAGACATGCGACCTCGTTTCGAAAAACCCGTTCCCTCCAAAATGTCTGCACTGTGGAAAGGAGATTGAAGTTACAAATAATCTTCCGCCTGTATTCGAGAAGGATGGATACGGATGGTTTATATTTGTTGATCCGGACACGATGAATGATAAGATCCCGGCTGATCTGTATCAGGCAATGGAATATACTGCAGAACAGGGATGTACTTGGCTCTGCCTTGATGCGGATGCGGAACCCGTTCCGGGGCTTCCAACTTACGAGCGTAAGGATGGAGGTGAGGATCATGAGTAATGTTACAATTAAAGATTTCCACGTTGGAGAATCTGCGTGGTCCATTGAACATTTCGGAAATACAAAGGAAATTGTTGAGGGAAAAGTAGTTAAAGTTGGCAGAAAGTATGTCACGATGGATGGATTCGGACGGCAATATGCCGAGCTTCCCGGAGGTGGGGAGTATCTTACAGACCATGCTTCCTGTGGATACACTTCCTGTCTGTTTCCTTCAAAACAGGCTGCACAGGAATTTATCCAGAAAAAAGAGCTGATTTTAAAACTCCGAAGAAAAGTTGACCATATTTCTTCATTTGGTGAGGAATATGCCTTAACGGAGCTCAAAAAGGTTTACGAAATCTTAAATGGTGAAGCTAATCAGGAAAGTGGTGAACCGGAAACAACAAAAATAGTTGATGGCGTCACCGAATGCTGTGGCTACGATTTTGGAACGGACCAGTTCGATGAGGGCATTAAATATTGTCCGATGTGTGGCCGGAAGATTGTGAAGCGCGTTTAAAACAGGAATGAGAAAGAGGAACCTTCGGGTTCTTCTTTTTTTTGTTTCATATTAGAGATGTAAAACAAATATTTCAAATTCGAAAGGAGAAAAAAAGACATGGAAAAATTAAGAGAAAATGAGAAAATCAATGAGAAAGTAAAATCTCAGGGACGTCCACAGTATATCGATGTTAATGTGCCGGGAGGAATTCTCCGTGCAACTGCATGTATTGACCCAAATTACCCAGGGATCGACATCGAATTTATTCCGGACAAGAATGGTAATCCAGAGGCATTGTCTCTTCCGAGAATTCTTTTTGAAAAGTCAGTGGAGGACGAAAAACTTCGTGCGATCATCTGGGGCGATGAGATGCAAGAAGATCCGACCCTTAAGGTTGATTTCTTTCAAAATCAGGATTAATGGGAGGTATATACATGAGAATTGCAAAGAATTTTGATAATTTTGTTTCAGAGTGTCCATATTTCAATGGGAACGCGGATGTTAATAATGGATATGGATGTGAACATAAAGCACAAAAAGAAGTCGAAAATGGACAGGGAAAATGCTACTGTTGGTCATGTCCATGTGGTTATCCTGCAGACGAAGAAAGTTTACAGGAAAATGATATTACCTGGGAAGGTGGAAAGCCGGAAGAGGGGAGTATGGAAGAAGATTCATACATCATTTTGTCCTAATAAATAAGAAAAATCAAAAGAGTTCGTAATACTTGCGGGCTCTTTTTTTTTGCATATTTTTCAAAAATTTTCCAGATTTCTTTGACGAATTTTTATATGACGCAATATGTAAGGTGAAGATATAAAACGACAAATTTTTAAGGAAAGGAAAAGAAAGATATGGAAGAAAAAAAGTATAAATCGGATCTTGAGATGATCCGTGAAGGTTCTATCTTAAAGGAATATAATATCAAGAAAAATTTTGTAAACGTTACACCGGCTCCGACAATCGGGAAAGTAAAAATTTCCATCGTTGCCCTGAATTCCGGAGGAAAGGATTTCGTTGATTTTTACTTAGATATTGATGAATTCCGGCAGTTTTGTAAGGAAATTGATAATGGTGTTGCACAGAAGAGAATCATGGAAGATAACAGCCCATATCCATCCGCGTATAAGTGGACAGCAGGAACGAACGGATGTCGACATTTTAACGTTGGCAAAGGACGTGCGGGTGTTGTTCTCCAAGTTCAGAATACGGCAAAGAAACAGAGTAAGATGGTCGCTGTTACCCCTCATTCATTAAAAAAGATGGCATTCTTATTCAGGCTTTTAATGGGACTGGTTCCGGTGACACCGAAGACGTATTACAGTAACCTTATTTATGAGTTCTACGTAAACGAAGCGAAGCGCAGTTCCTATTACAAAAAGGATATTCAGAACGGGGATTTTGAAACAAACGATTCTCTTGATGCTCCGGAGGAAGATCATATGGGATCTGGACAGCAGGCGCAGGCTCCATCGTCTCAGCAGTCACAGAAGACTGCACCTGCGCAGGCAAAACCACAGCCGCAGACACAGAACAATGTCCCTGCAGGGCAGACAGATCCATTTGCAGGACAGAAAACTCAGACGCAGGCTCCTGCAAAGTCTGCGGCACCATCCAGTGGTAATCCGACGGATAATACCGATCCGTTTGCAATTTTTGATGATGGCGGCGAGGAGTCCGATCCATTCATTCCGGGGTCGAACGGGCTTGCCGGATGGGGAAACCAGTAAGGGAAAACTTAAAATCAGGGTCAACCACTGGGCGACTCCTTTCGGTAATTCAATTACCGAGGATCCTCGCCTATTTGTCCTGATGGAAAAGAAAAGGGGAATATAGCAGATGGCAAAAGAAGTTAAAGAGGAAAAGAACAGTAAGATTGCGGCACTTGAGGCAGCGATCGATCATATTAATAAGCAGTACGGTGCAGGTGCTGTCATGAAGCTTGGAGAGAACACTCATATGACAGTCGAGACGATCCCGACTGGTTCCTTGTCGCTTGACCTTGCACTTGGAGTCGGAGGCGTGCCAAAAGGTCGTATCATTGAGATATATGGTCCGGAGTCCGGTGGAAAGACGACCATCGCTTTACATATGGTAGCAGAAGTGCAGAAGACCGGCGGAGTGGCCGCGTTCATTGATGCAGAGCATGCGCTCGATCCTTCTTATGCAAGAAAAATCGGGGTCAACATTGATGATCTTTATGTTTCGCAGCCGGACTGCGGAGAGCAGGCGCTGGAGATTACAGAGACAATGGTTCGGTCAGGCGCGGTGGATATTGTGGTTGTTGACTCTGTGGCCGCCCTGACGCCAAAAGCAGAGATTGACGGGGATATGGGGGATTCGCATGTCGGACTGCAGGCGCGTTTGATGAGCCAGGCATTGCGGAAACTGACAAGCGTGATTGCGAATACCAAGTGTACCGTGGTGTTTATCAATCAGTTGAGAGAAAAAGTTGGCATTATGTTTGGAAATCCGGAGACAACGGCCGGCGGACGTGCGCTCAAGTTTTATGCTTCTGTCCGCCTGGATGTGAGAAAAACGGAAACATTAAAGAAAGAGGGACAGGCGGTTTCCAACCGCGTGAAGATTAAAGTTGTGAAGAACAAAGTTGCCCCGCCATTTAAGGAAGCCATGACGGAGATCGTGTTCGGGCAGGGCATTGATATTTATGGGGAAATCGTGGATCTTGGAACAGACCGTGGAATTATTTCCAAACGTGGTGCGTGGTTTACCATGCCGGACGGAAAGCAGTGCCAAGGGCGTGATGGTTCAAATGGTGCAAAGCAGTATCTGAAAGACCATCCTGATGTTGCGGAAGCGATCAAAAATGAGATCCTTGGAAAGAAGAATGGTGCAGAAGCGGCGGATGGAAGTGTTCCGGAAGAAGCAGACGGAAGCAGTCAGCCAGAAGAAATGGAAGCGTAAGCGTTGAGCATAAGAAGAAAGATCATTTTTTTTGGTCTTTCTTCTTATTTTTTACAATTTTTACCCAAAACCGCTCATCGCAAATTTTTTTTCATTTCATATTGATAAATGTACAAAACATTATTTTTTATTATCGAAAGGAGAATGAAATTATGAAGGTATCAGAAGTAAGAATTATACCGGTGAAATCCGGCAATGGATCAACAAAGGCATATGCTTCAATTAACTTAGACGGGGTATTCGCAGTCAATGATATCCGTGTCGTTGAGGGGAAGAAGGGATTATTTATTTCCCTCCCAAACCGTAAAGGTAAAGATAAGGATGGCAATGAGAAATATTATGATATTGCCTTCCCGACAACTGCCGAACTCCGTAAGGAGATTAGTGATGCTGTTATTGCTAAGTACAATGAGACATTGCAGTCTCAGCCACAGTCGAATGCTGACGGAGCTTCGCAGCCTGCAGATGATGATGATCCGTTCTCAGGTGTAGCAGGATGGTAAGAAAGAAAAGGAGGGCTTCGGCTCTTCTTTTTTTATTTCATATTAAAGATGTAAAACAAATATTTCAAATTCGAAAGGAGAAAACAATTATGGTAAACAGAAACGAAAGATATTGGAAGAACAAAGAGGAAAGAGCAGCTGCCGCAAAGAATCATCTGGCTTATGTTTCAGAGAAATATAAAGAAGAGATCAGCGAGCAGGTGGTAAATACTGTCATGTACGATGCCCGAGTGATGCAGAGATCAGATAAGAGCGGAAACCCACGGCAATTTTTTTTATCAGCAGATACAGTAACAGCTATTTTTGCCACCAAGCATAGCAAGGATACCGGTAAGGTTGCTGCGCTTAATTTTGCGTCATTTAAAAATCCCGGCGGAATGTTTCTTGCTGGAAGCAAGGCACAGGAAGAATGCCTTTGTATGGATTCAACACTGTATCCGGTGCTTAACAGTTTCCGTGGAACATATTACGAACCAAATAAAAAGCTCTTGAACCGGTCATTGTATACAGATCGCGCATTGTATACGCCAGATGTCGTTTTTGAAAACGAGGAGTGTACGGTTAAAGCAGACATCATAACCTGTGCTGCGCCAAATAAGTATGCCGCGCAGAAATACCAGAAGGTCAGCGACGAGGAAAATGAGAAAGTCTTGATAAATCGGCTTCTTTTCATCCGGGATATCGTAGCCGATCAGGGTGTCGATACATTAATTCTCGGTGCTTTTGGCTGTGGTGTGTTTGGACAGGATCCACAGCAGGTTGCAGAACTGATGGATGAGATTTTTGGTGTTGCCTCTATTGGGAATATTGTGTATGCTGTACCTGGGCATGATAAAACGGCCATGGTATTTGAGAAACATTTTTCCGAGAAGTAGGGCAGGGGGTACTGGATGAGATATTTTTTGAACAGCAAAGGTGGTATTGTTAAATACTATGATTCGGATCTTGCCCTCGTACAGACTGTTTCCAACCGGGACCTTTTACATGGGCTTGGTGTAGTTAAGGAAGACTATGAAACCTGCAAGTTAATGGAAGGTTACTATGCTATTCGGTATTTAGGGGGAAGACCTACACGTTTCTGGGGTGACACCCGGCTTACAGCATCGCTGATCGAAAAATCCTGTGGTATTTCGATTAACCGCATCCGGTTTGCTTCTGTGGCATCCCGGATACAGGAAGGGGCGGCATTGGATGACATTGTTTCTCTTTACGTGGAAATCCCGGCGATTTTGGAGGAAATCAAGGAAAAGACTGTCAAGAAACTGCCGGCTCCATATGTCTGCCACATCCGCCCAATACGGATTGAACGCGCTACTGAAAATAAGGATACAAATACCTTCGATTTTATCCGTCTCGAGTATGTCCTGTATACGGGCGTTAAGAAGGAAGATGTGCTTAAGGATGTGCGGGAACATACACGAAAGTATGTTGACTGCGCGACAGAGTACATTGCATCCCAGAAGAAATTCCAGAAATTCGGTGTGCCGGTCAATGTACTCCGGCTGGCGAAAGCAACATTAACACGCGACATGACGCTTGAATTCCTTTTTGAACTCAAGAAGCCATCCGTGTGATACCTTGACAAAAAACACAAAAAGGGTTCGCAGAAATGTGGGCTCTTTTTTTTGTCTCATATTTTCTTATGGAAACAATTTTTCAGAACCGAAAGGAGAAACAATATGAGGAATGAAAAGAATCCGGATGCCTCGCGTATGGTATTCCCGGGCATGCTTGATGGTGTCGGGATTAATCCGATGGTGGCAAAACGATTTGGCATCCAAAATGAGTCCCAGCTTCTGGATATGGCAAGTACCGGACGGGAATTGCTCCGGGAGTACAACGATGCATTACTATGTGCAGGAATCGCGATGTCTCGCGCAGAGATCAAGACGAAAAACCGGATTGATCTGCGCGGCCTGTGTACCTACGAAAAGTACAAAGGGAAAGCAGATGAGAAGAACCGGGTACCGGATGTTGACGGGAAACGCCTTACAAGCGAATTCCTGTATAGCAACTACTGGTACTGCTATATTCCTTGTTTTTCAGAGGGTGTCCTGCAGCTTAATACGGACCGGTACGTGTATTGGAAAGTTGCAAAGGTCGATACAACAGAAAATGCAATGGATGTATTCATCTGCGATTACAACCGGATCGGCGGTGTCTGGCAGATGGGAGTAAGTACAGATGTGCATTACCGGTTCTGGGATGTCGACAAGGTCCGGGAGAGGTATACAGTAGATACCGTCCGCTACGTTACCGTTTCAGGCGGTGTCAACGTGCAGCTGGATAACTGCCTGGAATATTCTAAAATATACCGTCTTTTGCCTATGGACAGTTTTTCGTGGTCAGAGAAAGAAAGAGAGATTTGGAACAAATTCATCGCGAATGCCGAGGCAGACGAAAAGCAGAATCTTTCCTTAAAGGGAAGCAACAGCTGCTATGAGCTTTCGAAGATCTTTACCCACTTTGTCATGCTTTCCAATCAGGAGTTGTGGCTTAATAAGCCAAAAGCTGTCCGGAGCGGACGCAGTACTTCTGAAACGGTAAGAAAAACGAAGGTAGGCGAAAGAAAGGATGTGAAGTCTCACACGACCGAGGTCGCGTGCTTCCATACCTGTTTTTCTGGGGTACGGACTCGCTGACTGAAGATACAGTGATAACACCGTAACTGCACGCTGTTTAAGCGCGCAGCACTGCATTAAGACTAATGAGATCAGACAGTGTGCAGGTACTTCTCTTCGAACACCCTGGAACTTTTGCCAGGATGCCCTGCTGTTCCGTCACCGGAACAGTCTTTAACAATTCTCTTATAAAATATCGTGCCCCAATGTTATATGATGCATTGAGGTCGCAGTTATAAATCTTCCCATTCCGGAACTCACAGACGCTGTAGTTTCCGGCAGTTTTTTCAGACTCTTTGCCGCGCAGGACGCGCCCGCTGCCATCAAAGGCAAGCCGGGAGGTTCCCCATGCACAGATACGGCTGATGCGGATACCGAGACGGTGTACCTTATCTGTCATCATGGACTGGACAGCTTTTGCACGCCACAAGGCAAGACGCTGTTTCTTTGAACCATGTTTCCTGCCATCCAGATCCAGATGTTCGAATACAACGGTATCTGCGTTATACAGCACGGCAGTATCTGCAATAAACTGAGCTGTCTTTATAGCGATATCCTTGTTGACACCGTCTGCATACGCCCAGAGATTTGGAACACGTCTGGAACCGTGGTGCTGTGCGCGTTTGATATGATCAATCTTATGCTGCAGAGAGTCGTATTCTGCCGGAAGTTTTAAAAACCTTCTTCCGACGACCGTGCCATCTGCTCGCATAACAGAGCATGTACATGCACTGTTGATACCAAGATCAACAGCTACAATTACCTGCTCATGGATATCTGTCTTATTTAAGTCGACAGACTCTTCATATGCAAAATCGAGGGACCACCGTTTCCCGCGTTTCATAAGGACTGGCGCGCACTCCTTGCGGTACTGGCAGTGATGCAGCGCGTAATCCACATCGGATTTGCGGATGCTGACAGCAAGCCAGTCCCATGTGTTGTGTATCCAGACTTTTATCTGCGCCGTATAATCACCGGTTTGTTCATACATGACTTTCCGGTACATGCATGGGAACGAAAATCCTGCTCTTGGAAGCCCCGGTGTCAGACCGCGGTCCTCCGTATCAGAAGATTCCCATGCTGCAAGGCCGCTTTTATAGGAAGATACTTTCCCGATTGCAGTGGCAATGGCGCTGCGGCGCAGATAGGAGGGGAACTTGTAAAACCTGTCATCAAAGTCATAAGGGACAACTGGATTATCCTTCGTCTTATGGATCATGGATTCCACGTAAGTCTTCCTTTCCAGTTCCTTCGGTATGGCAGCAACCTCTGTCCAGTGGTCCATGCATACAGTGATAAGGTAATCCACAGCTCCACGGTACAAACGGACAGTATCATTAAAGATGTGGTTGTAATGTTTAATTTTCCGCTTATACATTGTGTGGATTACCATAAACACCTCCTGTATGATTATTTTTTCTTCTGGGACTCGATATACGCTTTCACCTGGTCAAAACTCCGTTCACTTACGGTAGCAACAAAATAGGAAGGGTTCCATAAGTGTCCGCCACATAATGATTTCTTGATCTCAGGGTGTGAAAGGAACAGCCATCTGGCGGTGTTGCCTTTTAAAACTTTTACTGCGTCTGAAAGTCTTAACTGTGGTTTACAGCTGACAAGCATATGTACGTGGTCAGGCATGGATTCCATGGCGATCAGTTCCATATCCAGGGACTGCAGTGTAGTAAGCAGATGTTTTTTAACATCAGCCTCGACCTGCCCGGTTAAAACAGGCTTCCGGTATTTTGTCACAAATACGATATGGTATTGCAGGGAATATACATAACCCCTACCATATGTAACGTCTGAATTGATTGAAAATATAGTATTTTTATCCATATATAAAGTATACCATATGTTATAACTATTTTCAATAAAACTTGTACTTTTAACGTAGAAAATGGCGCCTTACTCACGACTAAAGTCGCAAGCTTGCGGCTTTGTTCGTGTCAAAAAGATTGTTCGTACTGTTGGTGGCATTAAGATGACTTCCCCAAAACCGCCGCGACTTCCATCTGCGGATTCTGTAATCCATTACAAAACGGCTGTGTGGACTGCCCGTGGCGGTGTGCGTCGCATGAAAAACGGAAAACTGGTTCCGTTCAAAGAGTCCGTGCGGCACCGTAAGTGCTTACAGAAAGAGGATGACCAGGTTCCGCAGACGACAATACGGTTAAAAGGAACTACACAGAAATAAGAAAATGAAAGAAGGACCTTTTGGGTTCTTCTTTTTTTGATTAGGAGAGTGTGGAAGTAAAAGTGTATTTGAGCATTGCAGGAACATAATGATTGATGATAAAATAAAAAAGGTGCATTGATCAGAAAACTTTTTTTATTTCATATTTGTAATGTAAACGAATTTTCACATATCGAAGGGAGAAAGAAATTATGGAAAAAGAAGAATTAAAAGGTATTAATAAAGTGCGTTTTTGCGACTATACGCAGTACGAGGCTGAGAAATCATGTAACGGTGGTTGCTATGGATTCTGGACCGACTATACCCGACTGGAAGACGGAAACTGGGAGGTTTCTTACGGAACTACAGCAGATCTTCCGTATTGTCCGGTATGCGGCAGCTTTAATGATCACTACGAAGGTGATGATTGTTGCTATGAATCAGGGTATAGCTGTGGCGACTGTGAAGTTGTCACAGAGGAAAAGCTTCTTGAACTCATCAATGAGTTTAAGGAAACCGAGGATGAGTACATCGAATTTAAGTAATGGATTCATTCTCTTAAGACACAGCTTCGGCTGTGTCTTTTTTTTGTGTTTCATATTACTGATGTAAAACAAAATTCATTACTGAAGGGAGAAAATGAGATGGAAAAAAAGAAAATTTAATTAAAAATGTACTGGCAGGATTAATCGGAAAGAAAGTATCATCGGAGATGGAACTGTCCAGGGAAGAAGTCGTGCGGTTGTTAAAGACAACCCCGGAGGCGCTGGATGCATTTGAACGCGCATACAAAAGAGAGGTTCTTAACAATCCGGATGAAAGCAGGATGTTTGGAGTTAGCGCTAAGCAGATGCATGAGAAAAATGAAGATTATGTAGAAAATCAGCCAGATTTGAATTCTCTTATGTGTAAAATTGTAAAAGAGTTGCTGGCTCAGACCAAGGTTTGGGAATACAAGAAAATCGGAAGGGAGCCTTTTGAACTAAACGCTTCTTTTGAAGACAAATCGGGTACTTCGGTTACTACTGAAACTCTGAATGCGATTCCGAGGGAAAATCGCCCGCAGCTTGCCGGGGATATCATTTTGCGAACTGGCGTTGATGAAATACCAACATCCCAACAGCTGTTGTACTGGTACAGTAAGGCGATAAATGAGGATCTTTCAGAAGACGAGCGAATGATGGCTTATTCCATGTTCCGGGAAAGTCTTGACCTTCTTGATCTTGATGAGATTTCCTACCGGATTATCGGGGAAAATCAAGTGTCAATGGGATATTGGCTGCCAAAGATTGCACCGGTGGTAGACTATGATGGATTTTTCAAAATCCCGAATACGAAGATTATGAAAGTGCCTCTTCCGGTATTACAGCTTACGTTTGCAGAGTACTCAACGCTTACCCGCGCAACACTGGATATTGTTAATGAGCTCTGCATGAGAGCATTTCGCTTACGTACAGACGCGGACTACTTTATCAAAACAGGGGTCTTCTCTTCAAAGTTCGATTTCCGCAATGCACGCGTGCATGACCCGAAGGAAATTCGCGAAATGGGAGAATACTTCCTGTTCGTCCACAACATGTCAAGAAATCTTGGATTTATGTCCTACGGGGTTGCCACAACAAACGAATGGGTAGTTCGGGAATTCATTCCGGATAAGGAAGACAATCTGACGATTTACCATGGTCTTCCGCTCCATACGGAATACCGGGTGTTTGTGGATTTTGACACAAAAGAAGTTCTTGGCATCCATCCGTACTGGGATCCGGACGTTATGAAGAAACACTTCAGCGAGAAGTCTCGCCCAGGTGATCCGGATGCATACCATGACTACTGCACGTATTCCGTCAACGAAGATAAATTGATGCAAAGGTACGAGAAAAATAAGGATATTGTGTGCGAGCACGCACGGAATATCGTTTTTCTTGACAATGAGTTGACCGGGCAGTGGTCTGTAGATATTATGCAGAACGGGGATGATTTCTGGCTGATCGATATGGCACCAGCGTTTCTGTCTGCCTTCCATGAGTGCATCCCGGCTGGGAAGTTGAAAATCACAGAACAGGACTGGTTGCCGGAAATTCCGGAAGTATAAGGAGAAGAGAAAGAGAGTTTTTGAACTCTCTTTTTTTTGAGGCAAGTAAATGGCAAATCTCGGAGTAAGGCTGTTCCCGCTTAGGTCAGAAGTTTCATCTCATATTTCCCTATGTAAACAAAAGCAACATTCATCGAAAGGAGAAATGAGAAGATGGCAGGATATAGCGGGTATTCAATGAGCAACAATGCGGTTGCAGCGTATGAGAACGGGGAGAAGCCTTTGAGTAAGTGGAAGAAGGCGGATATTCTGGAAGCGGTTAAAACACAGGAAGTTGAACTTAAATGTTCGCCCAGCAAACTGCAGAAGCTTCCGGCGGTCTTGTTGAAAGAAATTTGCCTGTGCTATTCCTCGTGGCACCACACAAGCAGTCATTACAATGAAACAAAATTTTACATGCTGAATGCGGAGTATCTGGAAACTCTTACAGATGCCATGGTTGACGAAATTGCCGCAGAGTACAACAAGACGCATGCAAAAGAAAAACAGTCTGTGGAAGAAACATGGGAGTGCGCGTTTCTTGAGTGGTCAGGGACAAGGAAACACCCAAAAGCAACCGAAGTTGTTGAACAGGGTATTGTCCGAGGACAATGGTTTTACCGCAAGGATGGCACCAAAAAGAAGACATCAGCAAATGGATTCCGTTTTATCAAGAGAGTTTAGGAAAAAAAAGGAAAAGACATGGCTTTGGCTGTGTCTTTTTTTTGTGTTTCATATTAAAGGATGTAAAGCAAAAACAATCAGCGAAAGGAGAAAACACAATGAATGAGACAAAAAAGAAAGAGATGGAGACATTAATCGAAGCATTGAATGAGGCATCGTCTGCTTATTACAACGGTGCCACATCTGCGATGTCTGACCGTGAATGGGATGCCATGTTTGACCGGCTTAAGAAGATGGAAGAAGAAACAGGGATTGTTTATCCGAATTCTCCTACACAGATGGTCGGGGCTCCAGTTAAAGTTGACGAACTGCGGGAAGTCAGACATGAATTTTCTGCGCGGTCGCTGGATAAGACAAAGGATATTACTGTATTTCCAAAAATCTTCGGGAAAAGAGCTGCAGGCATGGCTGTTGTCATGTGGAAGTTGGACGGCAGTACGATCGTCCTTACCTATGACGACGGACAGTTGACGCTTGCTGCCACCCGTGGCAATGGCGAAGTAGGAACGGATATTACACACAATGCCCCGTATATTGCCGGTATTCCGCGGAAGATTCCGTACAATGGACATCTGGTAGTCCGCGGGGAAGCAGTCATGTCCTACAAAGAGTTTGAACGGCTCAATAATTCGCGTCCGGAAGGGGTGGAGGAGTACGCAAATCCGCGTAACCTCGCGAATTCAACAGTATCCATGAAGGACGCGGAGGATATGAGAAAACGTAAGATCCAGTTCTTTGCGTTTAAGCTTGTCCATATGGATGACCCGTTACCGGAGGATCAGGATACCTTTATGGGCCGCCTGAATTACCTGGATTCCCTTGGTTTTGATACGGTGTACCGCCTTTACGGGGACAGCCAGAGTGATCTCATTGATGTCATGAACGGATTTTCTGACGCAGTCGAGCAGTTTGAGTATCCGGTGGATGGACTTGTTGTTGCATCTGATGATGTCAGGTATGCGGAGACTCTGCCGGGAACCGGGCACAATCCAGACCCGCTCGTTGGTTATGCCTTAAAGTGGGAAGATGAGATTGCCAAAACCGTACTCCGGAAGATTGAATGGAGTCTTGGACGCACCGGTGCGATTACTCCGGTAGCAATTTTTGATCCGGTGGAACTTGAAGGCACTACGGTCAGCCGTGCGAGCGCACACAACGTCAGTATCATGAAGAAATACCGGCTGCGTGTGGGAGATACAATCGGTGTATACAAGGCAAACAAGATTATTCCGCAGGTTGCAGTGAACTATACCGCGGATGAGAATCATACGCCGGCTCTTAAATACGAGGAAAGCCATAGCGTGCATTGCCCGTGCTGTGGAATGGAAACAGAACCGCATATTTCCGATGACGGCACAACGGAAATCGAAGTATGTGTTAATCCGAAATGTCCAGCAAAAGATGTAAAGAAGTTCGCGCATTTCGTTGAGCGCGACTGTATGAACATCAAAGGACTGTCGGAGGCAACACTGCAGAAATTCCTTGATTCCGGTTTCCTGCATGAGTTCGCAGATCTGTACCATTTGGACAGATACAAGGACCAGATCGTTCCGATGGAAGGCTTTGGACAAAAATCATACGACAACCTGATTGCCTCCGTTGAGAAAAGCCGCAGGTCTTCCTTTGTTCCATTTATCCATTCCCTCGGTATCCCTAATATCGGAAAAGGACAGGCAAAACTGTTTGACAAGGAATATAATGGAGATGTTGAGAAGTTTTTCGTTGATGTGTACCAGAGACATGACTTTACCCACATCGAAGGTATTGGAGATGTCTTAAACGATAACCTCTGGAAATGGGGGAATGAATACTTAAGATATATTCCATTTGAGGATAGTTTGAATAAGGTGTCACCGCCTCTTAATCTGGAAGTTTACAACCTGCTCAAAGAAGTGGATATCCAGATCCCGGAGAAAGCATCAACGGGTGCATCTTCCCTTGCCGGGAAAACATTTGTAATTACCGGCAAGTTAAAGCATTTTACAAACCGGGATGCACTGGTGGCAAAGATTGAAGAACTTGGAGGAAAAGCTTCCGGTTCGGTATCAAAGAATACCTCATATCTGATCAACAACGATGTTGAGAGCACATCCGGAAAGAACAAGAAGGCAAAGGAACTCGGAGTGCCGGTTATTTCGGAAGACGGGTTTCTGGAGATGATTAAATAAGGAGGACATATGTCACATATGAAAGGAATCCATGTTTCCTTCGATATTGTGGACGAGTTTATTCCACGGGTGCCGCGTCAGCGGTGTCCGGGAGAAGATGAGACAGTTCCGCGGATCTGTGTTGCGGAAGACATCCTGAATGCTGTTAATGCAGTCCCACAGGCAGGACTTGTTATGGAGAATATGAAAAGTCTCGGTCTTCCTGTCGTAATCCATGCTTATTACCTTACAGGAGAGGGCATGGGAAAAGAGGAAGTGCAGAACTACGTTCCGGATGCAAAGCTGACAGGGGAGTTCTGGCTGACAGAAAAACCCCGGGAAGTACGGCGTGTGGACTACGAGATTGTGGATTTTACAACGGAAACGGTTAAGGATCCGTTTGGACACGACCTTACGGCTGTTGTGATTATTTCTTTCAATAAATGTGAATATCAGGACAATGTGGAAAATTTCCTGCATTCCATGAACGGATGTGGGGACGTATCCAAAGAGCGCATGGAAAGAGCACGGAAAATTTTCAAGGAATATTCGTTCCGTACCGTAATATCGAATATCGGAGATTTAATTACGAAAAACGGAGATGCAATTACGAAAAAATAAGAGAAAAGAGGAACCTGCGGGTTCTTCTTTTTTTCTTTCCATCTTAAGCGGTTAGTGCGGAAATTTTGTTTCATATTGGTAGTGTAAACGAAACTATTTCAACAACGAAAGGAGAAAACTTATGTTAATTTACGGAGTATGTGTTTCAGACATTAAACATTACAATACGGAGAAGGCAGAGAAATTCTTGAACAGTCTCTTGGATACTGCTTGCCGCGGCATCGCCGACAATTACTTTGAAAACAAAGCGGATGGAAATGATCTTTACGACTGGCTTGATGGATACGATTCTTGCGATGGCTATTCAGGTCCAGCGGCTTGTTTCAAAGAAATCATCCGGGAATTGGAAGGAATCGATGTGGACTGCGACGATCCAAACGGCGATCAGTTCCTTGGTATTTCCGCTGATGCACCATGGCATTTCAATGAGAAAACAAGGAATTTGTCAAAAGAAGAGTTCCATGAGATCTTATCGCGGTATGTTTCTTATTTTACTGATGATGAGTTGGGGATCCGTTGGTGGCGTGCCAACGATGACTGCGAATATTAAGAAAGGAAGAAGAAGAGTTTTCGGGCTCTTCTTTTTTTTATTTCATATTAAATGTGTAAACAAAATGTTTCAACGAAAGGAGAAAAATTATGAGAAAAGAAAGACATGAGCAGGAGATGCAGGAAAAACACAACGCTCTGTGCTTCAGACAATTAAGGAACTGGATCAGAAGATATGGAAAAAATATCATCCGGATTACAATGGAGAAAACGAACCGTCTTTACAGTTGGCTCCAACATGGTTGAAAACGGATGTAATTTCTGTTCTTATGGATTTCCCAGAAAGCGAAGGGGATGTCTTGTCCATGATCCAAAAATCGGCATATGCTGATGAAATTTTCAAGAAGTATCTTGCTATGGAAGAGGTCAGAAGACAGATTGCTGTCAGAAACGATTTTAAGGCGGCCTTTAATTCAGTCAAACATGGATGGGAGCTTTCCAGTGATCTTGATTACTCCATGTCGAAAAAAGACTTGTCCAATCTTGCAAAACTGCATAAAGCTGGAAAATGCAGAAGAAAAATAGAGGAACTGCTCACAGACTGTAATTTCCATTCGGCGTGTGGAGCGTTTTGCAAGCACGACTACGATGAGTTTTTATCAGAAAATTAATAAGAAAAGAGAGAAACTTGCAACCTGCGGGTTTCTCTTTTTTTTGCCTTCCCATCTTAAGCGGTTAGTGCGGAAATTTTGTTTCATATTGGTAGTGTAAACGAAACTATTTCAAAAGCGAAAGGAGAAAAAAGACTATGCGAAAAAAGAAAATAAAAATCATCGAAAAACCTCCTCGGTCTTGAAATTTTTGTATAAGTAAGAAAACAAGAGTTTCAATAGAAAATTGGAGGAAAATATTATGGTACAAACAATTAAAATACCAAGCAAAGAAATGGAATTAATTAATGATTTGCTAAACCTCACAGGAGATGAGATTTATCAGAAATATGGATATAAGCGAGACGAAACAATTACACATACTGCCAAATTCCCAAATGGAATTGAAGCAGATATTAAGTTAGTAATTTGTGAAGAAGAAGCTCCATATACAGAAGGTATATTATTCCATAATGGATTTGAACTAACATGCACAGAACCAGATTGTACATATGACGGTGAATGGAACTTCGAACATAATGGAATTGAATACACTGTTCTCGTGGAAGTGGAAAATTGAAGAAACGATGGCTTAACAGATTAAGATTTAAAAGAGGGGAACAAATGCAAATAAATGTTAAATATAATGTTGGAGAAAAAATAAAAAGACCACGTAATTGTTTTGCCACTACATCTCATTCTGGTTCAAGCGCAGAACAAATTCTCAGAGTTGAAAGAATAATTATTGAAAGAGGAAATTCTTTCAACGGTTGGAAAACAAAATTCTACTATGAGTGCCAAGATGAGCAGAATGGTAATTTTGTCACATTGGATGATGAAGAAATAGATAAATGTAGTAGTATGAAACGATGATTTTATTAAGAAAATAAACAGGATAAAGGCACGGCTCCGGCTGTGTCTTTTTTTGTATTTCATATTAAAAATGTAGAGATTTTTTTTTGCGAAAGGAGAAAGAGAAAATATGAAAAAAGAAGAATTAATACCGGATGTCCGCTCACGGGAAGATATTAACCGGCTATATCAGGTGTTTACCGCATCAGGATATCAGCTGTATCCCGTTGGGGGCTGTGTGAGGGATGCTGTAGCCGGAACAGCGCCACACGACTACGATATGTGTACAAATGCTGTTCCGGCGCGGGTCATTCAGATTTTGCAGGACGGGCAGATTCCGTTCCATGCACCGGGGATCGACTTTGGTACGGTCATTGCAGATGTAAGAGGGAATTCCTACGAAATTACGAGCTTCCGGTCAGAAAGAGAATATACCGATGGCCGGCATCCGGGTAAGATCGTATTTGAGAAGGAGATAAATAAGGATCTTTCCAGAAGAGACTTTACGATCAATGCGATGGCTTACGATCTGCAGTCCGAAACGGTCATTGACCCATTCAACGGCATCAGCGACCTACAGAACGGCATCATTAAATGTGTTGGAGACCCTTTCGAGCGCTTTCAGGAGGACGGGCTTCGGATTGTCCGGGCACTTCGATTTGCAATCCGCTATGGGGCAGATTTTGATGGGAAAACGGCGGGAGCAATCCATGAGAACCTTGGAATGCTGCAGAACGTTTCCAAAGAACGTATCCTTATGGAATTTAGGAAAATCCTGAGTATGGATAAACCGGTTTCCAGAGTTTTTGTGGAATATGCAGATGTAATTACCTGCCTTATTCCGGAATTAAAGTCGTGCGTACATTTCAATCAGAACAACAGATACCATAAGCATGATGTGTACGAGCATCTGCTCGCTGTAACAGATTTGTGCCAGACCACAAAATTTGAGATTAAGATGGCAGCACTGCTTCACGATATTGGAAAGCCGGACAGCTACATGGAAGATGAGAACGGACATGGTCATTTTTACGGGCATCCGGCAGTATCTGCGGAGATTGCAAAGGGAGTTCTGAAAACGGATTTTAAGGGGTTGAAGACGGAAGAGTATGACCGTATCGTTGCGCTTGTGAAAACGCACGACAAATCAATTTCGTCGTCAAGAAAATCCGTAAAAAGATTCATCGCTGCTCATGGAGCGGATTTCCTCGATGACTGGGCTGTTTTAAAGAAAGCAGATTTCGATGACCACATTTTCCCGTCAGAACCGCCAAAAAACTGGTTTACGGATATTCCAGATGTCCTGAAAATCCGTGATGAACTTGTGGCAGAGGAAGAGTGCTTTTCCCTGAAAGATCTGGCAGTTAATGGGAAAGATCTGATGAAAGAACTTGGCCTAAAACCGGGAAAGAAGATTGGTGCTATCCTGCAGCAGATGCTTGAAGCGGTCATTAACGAAACGGTAACAAACAATCGGGATGAACTTCTTTCCCTCGCACAGAAACTTATTTAACACAAAAAAAGAAAGCCTGTATCCCAGACTTTCTTTTTCTTTCCTTACTTCGCCTCGATAATGAGTACGTTGTCTGATATCGTAATGTATCCGACATGCATGTCGAGGATTTCGTCGACCGGCTTTCCGTAGCCGTCTTTTAAAGTGCTGAATAGCACGGGTGCTTCGCGCCACTGTTTCCCATCGCGGCAGTTGTAAATTGCGTAATTGCAATTTGCATCGAAACTATCCGAATAAATAAGATCTCCAACCAACATATGTTTTCCTCCTTGTGTTCAATCGCATGACGCCCATGCGACAGCTTCTTCGGCGGTATCGAACCAATCCGGCGTTTCAACTCCATCTTTTTCCAGATGGAATCCATACAGAATTTCTGTATTTGGATGTTCGCGGAGACATTCCTCAACTTCTGTATAAATATCTCCATATATTCCGTCGCCACTATCGTTTGCACAGACTACTGACAATTTGTATCCATTGATTAACATACGTTTTTCCTCCTACCCGTAGTATTCCTGTTTGAGAAAATCTGGTTCTCCTTCAATTCCAAGCGAGTCCATGCATTCTTTACAAATGGATTTAAGTTTTTCTTGCGTTAAACTTTTTTCCTCTTCGTTGTAGTTCCATGGGTAATCTTCTTGGAAAATGACAGCTGGATAAGTGTCACAATTTGGATCAGCTCCGTAATAGGAAAAACGGATGCCTGTTACACGAGTCATTACATTGCTGATGACAGCGCCTGCGCCCTGTGATCCGGAAGTTTGGCAGCTGTAGGAATCGAAAGTTTTTTCAATGATGTCTTCTAGTTCAGATTCATCCATTTTTTTTGGTTTCCCATTTTCATCTTTTACATTGAGACGTTCTGAAAACAGGTTGAAAAGTTCAACCTCTTCATTACTCATGCAAAAATGAAAAAGGTTATTTTCGAGAAATTCTTTGAATTTTTTTGGCTTACAATCGCAGTTAAATCCAATGCCGCAGTAAATGATTGAGTTCATATTCATATTTTGTATCTCCTTTCGATAGTAAAAAAATTGTTTTACAACTTTAATATGAAATAAAAAAGTTTTCTTCTGTGGTTGGATTTTTTCATTTCATATTGTTGGCGTAAACAAAAAACCTGTGCGAAAGGAGAAAATGAGATGGAAAAGAAAGAGATTGGAACGATGAGAGAGAAAGAATTCAAAGATGCCCTGCAGGAATCCAGAGAATATCTCTCAGACTATATTTGCGTTAGCAAAGATGTAATCAGGGCAATCCAGCGGCATGCAAAGCGCTATGGCATCATGCCTGGAATCTGTGCATGGTATCTCGACTGGGAAGATTTTTGTTCTGACTGGTGTGATCAGTGTGGATATACGCGAACGCAGGCAAGAAAACTGTTGCATGGAGGAATCGGGGAATTTCAGGTTTTGCCAAATGGAAACGGAATCATCCGGTATACATTGTAAGAGGAGAAAACTATGAATAAGACTTATTATATTTTTCGACACCGTGTTGGCGTACCAAGGCATCTGGATGTCTGCCTTGCGGATGAGAAGAATGGAAGTAATTTCATTTTCCAGACGAAAGATGCCGCTCAGAGATGTCTTGAGAAAGAATTCCGTAAAGGGAGAGCGTTTCATGACCAAAAATATGGATATGTAAAGCATTACATTCGGTATTTTTACAGTTAAGCGTATGCGAAAGAGTTCCTTTTTTAGAGGGGGACTCTTTTTTTTTGTTTCATATTACTGGTGTAAACTTTTTAAGACTATTCGAAAGGAGAAAATAAGATGAAAGTAAAGAAATTAGCGGATGGAACAATACAGTTCCAAAAAGATGAGCGCGATTATGAGGACGTTGTTTACACCGTTTTCTTTAAAACAAATTTACTGCTTCTTGGTTTGAAGAAAGAAGATACTTCTGAAACTGTGCAATTCTTTTACAGCATGGATACCGACAAGAAATACGGCACGGTTCATTTGCCGGAAGATCAGAAACGGTTTGATGCTGGCGAGGTATTAACTCTGTATCCGATGGATATGACGATGGATGACTATGAAGTTCTTTGCAATGAAAAACTTATGTTTGAGATGTCTGGAGGACAGGTAATGGATGCGTTCTCGATTAATGAGAAATCTTTTGTTTTGTGTCCGTACGTCGTTGTTCCACATAAGGAGAAACCTTCCTTCAAATGCCTTGTATTCGACTATGAAATGAATCCAGTGGATGGATATGCGGATGTTTGTGGAGACAATCCTTTCACAGTTATGAAAAGGGTAATGGAAAAACTTGGGTTGGATGAGGAGAGTCCTGTATCGCGCATTGAAACAACGTCTGCTTTAATGCGTGCTAGATATCGTAAATGGTTTTACACATACGGAAGCAGTAACCAGTTTCCTTTCCAGAGTGGCTGGACAGAGGTGCTTGCTACTGATGCAAAACGAGCAAATCAAACTTTTCGTGGTGTTCACCCAGATGTAACTCCTGGTTATTTGAATTGTGCGTACATGTACAGTCAGGATGAGTTCCCAATGAGTATGGCTTCCGCAGGAAATTATGGAAGCTGGACGCAGGAAACCCTGATTGCCAGATAGTTGAAAAAGAAGAAAAAGCTGTGCATATTTGCATGGCTTTTTTTTTGTGTGTGGGTGTGAGAAATGGAGAAAAAGTTTCATTTCATATTCCTTATGTGAACATTTTTACAAAGTTGAAAGGAGAAAGAATCTATGAAAACAACAATTAAACTGTGGTATGAGGAAAAATATCTGCCAAATAAAAGATGCCGTAAATTAAGAGAGCGTGCTGTCAGCAAAGATGTTGATATTGAGGTTTGCGAGGTTACCAAGGAAGAATTTCCGGTTGCGTTTGTCATACATGACTATGAGAGTGTGTATGAAGGTGCAAAGTCATATAGTGATTTTGAAGGAAACGGAGATTACAGGATGTTTTCAGAAGAGATCAGGACATATAATGGGAAACTGTACAAGCCTCTCCGTGTTACGTACGGCACAGCAATTAGTACAAACTTTGAGACATTGGATACTTTAAAATATAAGCTGCAGGAACAGGCTCCATACTGGAAAGGCGGAGAGGATTATTCAGAAGAATCCATCATTAAGGAAAGCAATTTTAATGAGAAAATGAATTCCGCGAATAAAAGGGCCGAGGTTTATATTGTATGTGACGGTGTCATCTGGGAAACTTGTGGAGAACCGATGTATGTTATAAATACATTTGGTCTTGGACACAACCATGGTGGGACAGGATTTTTTATTGAATATTTTTATAATGACAATATTTCAGCCCAAAACTACTTCAACGCCTTGCAGCGCGAGGAAGCGATTACCTATGGCAAAAACGTAGCTCTTGGACGTGGGGATGACAAAAGCGTGGATGGCATGGGAGACCACGACATCATTGAGGTCAAGATGCCGGAAATGGTTAAGAGATGCCCACAGAAAGATCATGGGGATGGAGATCCATTTTTAAACGAGCTTGAAGGTATCATTTCCCATAGCGACAGCATTGGCGAAGCGGGGCTTCTTACAGTTCTTACGACAATGGCAGAGTGCAACGCAGAAAAATAAGATTAAAAGGGTTCGTCTGATGACGGGCTCTTCTTTTATGGCAACCTTCGTGGCAATTTTTCCTATATTTTCTCTTTTCCCAAGATTTTCTCAAAAACTTTGAAAAAAATTTAAAAAATTTCCGAAATCCTTTGACGATTTTTCAAATGGCGCAATATGTGTATGGAAAAGGCATAAAAGGATTCATGGTCCTGCCTTTTCCTGTGGAGATTCGTCTCTCCACAGACCTCCGAATTTTAAATGTATATCTATGACTGCACTGTCCTCCTGTTACGGGGCAGTACAGGAGGGGTCCACAGAGCTTTGCCAGCACTGGACACAAAGTGGCTGTTCATCCGGTTCGAGTCCGGAGGATTCCTTTCGTATAAGAAGAAAGGGGGAAAAGAATGAGCAAAGAAGCATTAACTTTGGAAGAATTAAAAAACATGCAAGGACAGCCCGTGTGGTGCCCGGACCTCAACTCTTACGGCATCATCAAGTGTGACACGTCCGGGAAATGGAAGGGAATTCCCTATATCCACGGTTCCCAGTATTTCCCGGAATTTGGAACCTCGACGGATTTTGAATACAACATCTTAGAGCGCGGACTTGTCTGCCAGCATATTCTCTGAACCGTGGAAAAGCTGGAAACCCGCAGAAAGGAAGAGGCGGTATGAGAAATGTGTGGCCAGTCCATGCTTTTGTTTTTACAGCATAATTGTAAATTGTTTGTGATTTAAGGAGGAAAAAAGAAGATGTTAAACAAGTATCTTGATTTGTTGCAGCATGCGACGGAGGCGATGACGAGTGTCGGAAAGACCGGGGCTGGAGCAGCTGAATATTTTCAGGCAGTTGGATATGAGTTTCTTGTTATTGGGCTTGGATTTTTGTATCTTGTAGGAATTGTTCTGTTGGTTGCAGGACCTGTACTGGTATTTTACCATGGTGTCTTCAAATCCGGGTTTGCTTCAAAGAAATTAAAGGAAATGTATATGATTGCGGAAGAGTATGTCAATGCAAGTAATCAATGTAACGAATTACAGTATGATTTCGCTAACGATGGGAAGAAATGCCGTGTTGAAAATTTTGAGAAGCTGTGTGAATGTATCGGACAGTATTACAAAGCTTTCAGTAAGGATGTTGGATACGGAATGGTTCCAGGTGATACAATGGAAGAAAAGAAATGTTTTCTGAGAGAAACAAAACATCCTCACGATTTTTCATGCGGTCTTCCACGCTTGTTTGGTATATATGGGTGGTCATTTGAGAGTAGTGAATATTCAAGAATTACTAAATGGAATTTATTCGCTGATATTGCCGCACCTGGAGAGGAATCGTCAATATTTACGGGCCAGGTTAAGAAGCTGTACCCATCATCAGGCGCATTCCTTCATGACGTTAAAATTTTCAAGGCAAAATGTATATCGATCATGGCTGCGACGGTGGTCCTATATGCAATCTTTGTGCTTCCACTCTGCCTTATGTTCTTCTAGGCTATCCAAATTTCGCATGAGAGAGGGGGAAATTTTTTCCCTCTCTTTTTTTTATAAATTTCTCCCGAATTCCTTTGACGATTCCCCAAATGGCGCAATATTTGTATTAGAAAAACATAAATAAGCATTCGTTCGAAAGGAAAATTCGTATGTGTAAAAAGAGGGTGAGAGGGAAAGGGAGGAAAACAAAGAAACAGCGGGAAAATCTTTACCGGTGTGGAAACGGAGAGAAAGTCCTGTTTTCGTATTCCAAGAAGCGTAAGATGGACAGAAAATCTCATGTTTCAAGCATTGCATGTGCAAGGAAAGCGGGAAAAAATTACTGGGATATGTGGGGCAGGGGTTACCCGAACCGTTCAAGAATCAGAGCGTATTTTACGTATCTGCGAATATAGCATTTTAAGGAAAACTCACTAATTCCCACAGGAAAACCTGTGGTTTTTCGCCACAATTTTATAACTCAAAACAAAAAATTTGTGAATGATTGGATTATCTGGATATTTTTTGCTAAAGGATCATTTGGAGGTATTGTATATGAGAATTCCATTACCGTGTAAGTTTGGAGAAACATTCGAGTATAAGGGGAAAAGTCTGAAATTATTGAGTGTATCATGGTTTAAATGGTCGTATAAGGGTTTGGAATTTACGTATACCACGGATAAGGAATTTGTCACCAGCACCGATATGAATCAGCCGGAGTATATGGAAATTCCAGATGAAATGGTTAAATCGTGTCAAATTAAAGGTCTTGGCTATCCTTTGAAGGGGATTGGCTATGTAGCAGGAATTGAATTTCGGGAAGGCCGTTTATTCGCGGATATTATTGTTGAGAGCAGATATTTGGTGCATATTCTCTGCGAGTGTGATGAAAATGGAAAATATAAGAAGATCGGAGAAATTCAATTTCCACCGGTTCCGAGTTTTGAAACGGACGAGAAACGAAAGTCGGCGGTTTTAAAGCAGTTTCATGATGTACCTTTTGGAACTATCAAATTGTAAGATATGCATAAGAAAGAGAGGATACAATGAGATTAATTAACAAAAACAAAGGAACTCCGTTTGCAGATGTAGGTGCATACGCTTGCGAGCTTACTGACGAATTGGATGCTCTTATGAAGGCTATGTCAGACGCAAGTGCCAACCGGCACTATATTTTGGCGGATGAATTCTGTAAAAGGAATAAATGCCTTGCAATCCGTATACCAGGATGCACTTTGGGAGGAATACATTACAACCACGACAATATTGTTACAGGGATCGAAATTAATACAGACTGCATGAACAAGATATATTTATTGAACGCAAAAGAACTGGTTAATAAATACATCGGAGATAAAATTGAGTTTGCAAAATAAGTTTCTCTGGTAAGTTTCGGAGGAAGAAAAAAGGAGAATCATGGAAATGGAAGTATGGCCAGTTCTAACTGATAAAAGCCGAGCAATTACTTTCTGCCTGCTGGCATTTCTATATCAAACAGGTATTTCATATTAAAGTTAAAGAAAGGGATCATCTTTAAAATTTTCCCTTTAAAATATACAAAGGACTGGTACAACATATGAGAACAGAAACAACTAGCATTTCGGCAAGAAGAAAGAAAAAGACGAATACAGAACTTAATAAGGTTAATCATGAGGCGCGTGCGCGGGGCATGTCGTATGGACAGTATTCATCCAAGGCGTATGCCCCGGTGGTTGAAAAAAGAGGAAGAATTGTGTAAGGATGTACTTTGATTGATCAAAGTTAGTTAACACAAAAATAGCAAGCAGTTTCTCGTTTCCAGAAATTCTGGGAAAGAAACTGCTTTTTGTATACATTGAATGCCTTGGCTGCATCAGAGGTATTCGTCGATGTCGTCGTAGTCCTGTATATCTTTAATATGCAACAAGAAAAGTTTGCGGCGCTTTTTTCATCTCATATTCCTGATGTAAACAAATTTTGAAAATCGAAAGGAGATAATTTATTATGGAAGGACAGATGAGTTTATTCAATACACCGGAGGTATCCGGAACATCGGCACTTAAGGTTTCCAGAGATTTTGGAGAACATATCGGAGGCGCGAGAAAGGAACTCTGGTCAGCTGGAGGCATCAATCTTGAGGATCTTTTAGATATGAATGATGCTGAGAAAGCAAAATTCGTAAAGAAAGACAATATCTGGAAGAAACCGGATTACGAGCAGATGGTTGAAGCTGGCGTTCCGAAGGTAGTCGCTTACGCGATCAAAGAGGTGCGCAATGCAATTCCAGCAAAGCCATATGTTTCGTATTTCGAGCAGGACGATCCAGAGAAGGTGAAATACCGGATGGAGTGTTACGTCAAATTCGTGACCATGATCAGGGATACCATGTCGGGTGTTTCTTCTGAAGAAGAGTTCATGGAGAAACAGCAGGTTGTTTACAACCAGATTGTTGATCCGGAGCGCAGTACGCGTTACAGTATCTCTTCCAAAACGGAGTATACCGGATTATTCCAGACAAAGCTTTTGCGTGCAATCCGCTGCAATCACCAGACGTTCTGCAATTACATACATTATATGGAGATGGAACAGTTTGCTGTGAAGAAAGAGGATAAGGTTCCGGCAGGATGGAAGATTGAAAAATATTCCCCGGATGGTTTTTACAGCCGCAGCCGTGTCGGATGCATCAGGGATACTTACATTGTTTCCAAAGGGTATTCTGTCATTGAAAAGAATATCCCAACATACGAGGAAGCACTTTGTAAGTGTCAGGAATATGCAAAGCAGCTGAGAGCCAAGAAGCCTCGCAAGGCTTCTGCTACTCCAAAGCAGCTGAAACGGGTTGAGCGTACCGGTCTTCCTGATGTCCGGAACGGACGGGATATCGTAGGAGAGGATTTCCTTAAGGATTTTGGTATCCGCGGTGGAGAGTTCGGCAACTGGATGTCCGAAAAGGACGCACAGGCAAGTCTTAACATGGCGTACGAAGCATTCTGCGATTTTGCAGATGTCCTTGGCATCCCGTTATCTTCTGTGTCTTTCTGTGGCCGTCTTGCAATCGCTTTTGGTGCAAGAGGGCAGGGTTCTGCCGTCGCTCATTACGATCCGCTTCGTGAGGTAATCAATATTACGAAGATGAAAGGAGCCGGATCGCTTGGCCATGAGATGTTCCATGCACTTGATGACATCGTAGCAAAGAAATTGGGATTAAAGAAGATGATGACAGAATCATTTGAGAAAGAAAAAATCCCGGAGAGTGTGCGAAATGTGATTTCTGCCATGCAGTACCGCAAGGCGACAAAAGAAGAGATCGAAGCTGAGAAGGCAAAGAAAATTGGGAATACAGAAAAACTTCTTCAGAAATGCATTGATTCTGTTTTCCCGGCAGACGGTCTTACAGATGCGCAGGTCAAAAAGAGAGCGGAACTGGTAAGGAATATCTTCGCAGATAAAGAGGAGCACCTTATATCCATTGATGGAACGGCAACAGCTGCAATCGAGGCACTTTCTTCCTACAAAAAAGAAGTGACTGGGCGTGTGATCAATAAGGAATCCAGAAAAGATCTGTTCTGGACCTGGTACAGATACGAAAGGGCTGTGACTGCTTCCTATAATGACATGCAGATGTTATCGGAATACCACAAGGAATCCAAAAAGATGGATGACTGCACTGCCAAAGACAAGTTTGGATACTGGTCATCCACCGTTGAGATGTTTGCCCGCGCTGGTGCATGCTACCTGACCGATATGCTGAAAGCCAAGGGCGCCAAGAGCGATTACTTATCCGGGCACTCAGAAAGCTGTGTAGGCATGGATAAAAACCTTAATCCTGTTTATGCGATGCCGCGTGGAGAAGAGCGCAAAGCGATCAATGCAGCAATCCATGACATGATCGAAGATCTCAAGGCAAAAGAACTCATTTAACAACAACGAAGAAGGGCTTGCGGCGGTGCAGGCTCTTTTTTTGTTTCATATTAAAGAATGTAAACAATTTGATCATCGAAAGGAGAAAAAATACTATGAAAAAATCAAACGAAGAAAAAACTTATGCAACTCTTAAACTTGGTAAGACTTATAAGTTTGCCGGATACAATTGGATGGCCTGTGAAGTGGATAATGACCGTCATGTTGTTGTAATCCAGTCGCATGGGGTAACCCATGGTGCATGGCCGGGATATACAATGCCACAGTTTGGAAACGGCAATTACTATTCCAATTCCATTGATGGAAAGGACATCAGCGACTACGATGACAAGATGCGGGCACTTTACGATGACATCAAAGATGCAGAGGATAAAGCTGCTCCTTATGGGGAAGGACTGTATTTGATATCAGTGGAAAAAGCCGAGTTTAAGGAATGGGATAACACAGGTTCCGGAAATTACTGGCAGGCATTGAAGGCAACGGCAGAAAACGCCCATTCGTTCCGGGATGCCAATTACTTTGCGTGGCTCGGTGCTGACAATGGCAGCAAAGGCGCGTGGTGTGTTGACTCGGATGGCTGCTTCTACAACTACTTCAATAAACGCAACGACTTTGTTATTGCCCCATGCTTCAACTTAGATTTATCGAAGGTTAAAGTTGTAGATAACGAAATCGTCATTATAGACAATAAATTTGGTATATCCTTAATTGAGAAACCAGATGTTTATGGCCTGGTAAAATCAGAAATCATTAAAATGTATGACATGCTGGACACGGATGAAGTATACCCGTTAGAAATCAGCGGTTCCCAGAGTTCTGCAATGGGCTTTATTACCCAAAAGGCAGCGGAAGTCATTGATTATGACTACGAGAATTCGGGGCTGAATGAATTTATATCATCTATTCTGGATGATATGGATAAGGAATCAGAAGACAGTATCTATGATTTCCATGGTGTTAAAATTCATCTTGAACGTTGATCAGTCATACATAACCCGATGCACCGGGAACTAAAAATTGAGGTTCCCGTGTAAAGGGGGAACCTCTTTGTTTAACAGCATTGTGCTGAGAAAGAGAGGAAATTATGAGCTATTACAAAGTAAGAAGTGTTGCATTTAAGCGGTCTATTGGAGAAATCTATGTTACCTGTGCCGATTCGTCTCTGCGCCCACTCAAGTATTACAGGAGCGAATACGCAGAGAATATTGAGGATTTCGCAGAAAAATGCAAGCTGTTCTGGGTGGATGTCCTGTCTGGAAATTTCCAGTTTACGGAGAGTAATCAATGGCATTTTTATGTTAAGAATGCTTATGCAGAAATGCACCTGATTGCACACAACATCGACATTTTCAGCAAGGATTTGGATTACAGAACTAATTTTTATAATGAATTGCAAGAGTATGTTGCAAAAACTTACCTTGTACCTCTTGTAACAAAGGAAGCAAAACGTATCGATATTGATTTCGAAGCAGATTTTGCCGAGAGATGTCAGAAAAGATGGGATGAGATTGATAAGGAACGTGCCGAAAAGAAGCAGATCAGCATCCGTGCAGCTTTGATATCAGATGTATTTCCTGGATGGGATACGCTTTTGAGTAAAAAAGAGAATCGTATCATTGTTGCAAAGAGTCAGAATTACGATAATCATGGTTTGCTGGATAATTCAGATAAAACAGCTGTTCTACTACCAGAAGGCAGTGGAAATGATTGGCGCTGGATTGCGTACGCAAATATGGAAGATCTTCCGGAGATTCTGGAAAAATATCCGCAACTTGTAAGTGCTATCACTGTCGAAGCATCATATCAGTCCGGAGAGCGTGCTGTAATGGATGGCTATACAAAAATCTGCCAGAAACCAGATGGGAAGGCTCTGTATGTAGAAAATAGTAATGGAAAAGTATCCTGGGCAGAGGAAACTGGATATTGCTAGGAGGTGTAAGAATCATGCAACAAATTACATCATATAACCAGCTGTTCACTAATATTTCAGAGCATCCAGAACATCCATACATAATCATTGATTTTCTTGTTGTAAATGATGAGAAAGTAGATCTTTGGTGTTCGCAGCGTACTTCATCATTATTGAAGATTGGAGAACCAAAGCATCGGCTATTGAGAGGAAAAGTAGCTTATGATACCCCGGAAATGAAAAGAATAGGCAGAGAGATAAAGAGAAAACTGCAGAAAGATTTGCGTGGTACTGGTTTTGAAGTGCATAGCAATCTGCGTTTTAGGTTCTGACATTTACAGATGGAATTAAGAAGAGTCTTCTGGCTCTTCTTTTTTTTATTGCATATTAAGGGTGTAAACAAAACATATTTGAAAGGAGAATTGAAACTATGAAAGAGTACAAAGAATTTAAAGATAAGGATGAAATGTATAAAGTAATTACTTTCTGGAGTAATTGCTGCGGTGACCTGCATCACAACGGGGAATACGATGTCAGCGAGGAACAGCTTCCGGAAGAATTGCAAAGGGCATACCGCGAACTGTGGGAAGAAGGCAACGGATGCCTGGAATATCTTCTTGAGTATGGCGGCAGATATTACGTTGCGTTGTCTGCGGAATTTGATGGCGATTACGCAGATATGCTTGGTCTTTCCATGGACGAACTGTATGCGGTTGGTAAATGCAATGCACTTAAACTGTATTGCACGGATCTGTTTAAGGATACACTGCTTCTTATGGCAAAAAAGCCGCTAGATGGAGATTGCCACGAATTCATATTCCTGGTTCCGGCAATGGAGTCGAAGGAAGTTTACGATGAAATCGAGAAGGAAATCAGCGAAAAAATCTGGGATGTCCCGAAGGAAGTTGTGGATAAGAGAAGATAGCAACAAATCACTTAAGGGGGAATGGGAAACCGTTCCTTCTTTTTCTGCCTGCAAGCAGACGATGTATACAGTTTATTTCAAAAATTAAAATATGAGGTTTTTCAGTATACGGTTGTAAAAATATTTTTAAAAAACTTTCTAAATTCCTTTGACAATTTTCCAGATGGCGCAATATGTGTATTGTAAAGGTCATAAACCGGGCTGCCAGGGTTACCGGCTGGCAGAAATCCTTTCGAAAATGTTTACGCTTCCGGGAAAACCCGGAAAGGAGCAGGAGGACAGCAGCACATGCTGCTTCCGGGTGCGATTCCCGGATGCTTCTTTTACAAGACCGCACGAAGCGGCGCAAAAACCACATAAACATGACAAAATACAGGGAGATTAAAAAATGAATCAGAATAAGAAGATAGCAGAGAAAAAATCAAGACCATACCAGCAGGAATGCATTGATAAGGTAGACAGCTTAAAAGAAGGAAGATTCCTGATTGCTCTTGCAACAGGGCTTGGGAAGACATGGATCTTCTCCCATTTTAAGAGATACGGAAGAGTGCTTATTCTTTCACACAGGGATGAACTGGTCAACCAGCCGAGACGGTATTTCGACTGTAGTTTTGGCGTAGAAAAGGCAGAAAACCATTCCAATGGGGAAGAGGTAGTATCTGCGAGTGTTCAGACACTCAGCCATGACTCCCGTCTTAAGCAGTATAAGCCGGACGATTTCCACACGATCATCATTGATGAGGCGCACCACGCTGCCGCGCCATCCTATAAGAAGATCTTAAATTACTTTTCCGGCGCTAAGCGTGTGATCGGTGTCACGGCAACTCCGAAGCGTAGCGACAACGTCCGGTTAGATGACGTTTTTAACGAGATTATTTATGCAAAGGACCTTCGTTGGGGGATTAAAAATAAATATTTAAGTCCGGTGCACTGCCGGGAGGTCCGTGCAAAATATTCCCTGAAAGGCGTAAAAAAATCTATGGGGGATTTTAATGTATCCGATTTGGACGGTTGTATTACGGAAGAAGCTGTAATAAGTGTTGCAAAAGTTCTTACAGACTGTCTTCAGGAGAATCGGCATATTCTTATTTATTGTACTACTGTCAGAACCTGTAATTTCCTGAAGGCAGTAGTTGACAAACTGCTCCCGGAAAAAGAACGTGGCAGTGTTGCTGTTTTATCAGGGAAAACGCAGGAAGAAGATAGAAAAAATATGCTTGATGGTTTTATGAACGGGAGTGTCCGCGCCATTATTAACTGCATGGTTTTAACAGAAGGTACAGATCTTCCTATTACGGATACCATTATCAACTTCCGGCCGACGTGCAACGCGTCTTTGTATCAGCAGATCATCGGAAGAGGAACCCGGCTCTATGAAGGTAAGGAAAACTGTTTATGCATTGATATTCTTCCAGATGATGGCAGCGGAACAAATCTGTGTACAGCTCTTACTCTTTTTGGTATAGATGCAAAACTTCTTGGAAAGAAACAGTCTCGAATGCTTGAAGGTGAGACTGATCCGCTTGAGATTAGCGATGAAATTGCAGGACGATTTGCAGAACTTACAAAGGCATATGAATATCGGTTGGAGCAGGTTAATCGCTTTGTGCAGGAGCAGGAAGAAATTATATCTTCTGCGCGGAAGAAACCACATGCAGATTTAAACGACCTTGCGCATGCAGTAGATAAATATAATTCAAAGAAAATGGATGAATTCCAAAATGATTATGATTTCCTTGGAATGGATTACTCACTTATGCCGGATACGGAACATCGTTATTGTATCAAACCTACATGGAATGACCATATTTACCTTGCTGATCCAGATGTTATGGGTAATACAACAGTTACGTTTGATCTTACTGCCAGTGTCGGGAAATATTATATCGGTGAAATGAAAATGCAGGATGCAATTTCATTTGTTCATGATTTTTGTATGATATCTCCAGATTATATGAAATATTCCTGGAACGTGGCATTACAAGATGAATGGGGGAAAATAAAAGCAACTGAAAATCAAATTGGACGTCTTATGAATGAGTATGACGGGTTTCACAAAGGAAATATTAACAAACTTCAAGCATCCAGACTGATTGATCTTGCCTCTCGTATTTCGAAGATGAAGGCAGAGGGGAAAATGATGCTTATTACACCAAGAATGCAGGAAAAAACAATTGATAAAAAAAAGAAAATGTTTAAGGAAATACTCGAAAAGGAACTGAGGGCAAAAGAGCAGGGGCGTAGTGAGTTTGGAGAATTCCAGTCGAAAATCTTTGCTTTGGCAGAAAAAAAGAAAAAAGACGAAGAGAAATTAAAGAACCAAAAGCCTTTGGAAGAAGAAATGCTCGAAAATGGGGCGATTACAGTTAATATTGCTGTTTTTAGTTCAAAAAAAACAGCAAGCGATGCGCAGATAAAATTTCTTGGTAATTTAAAAGATAAATTAAAAAACAGAGGAGTGGCTGTCGATAAAAAAATTCCTTATATAGGAATGGGAGCAGAAGAGGCAAGTGTATATATTACTATATTAAAAACGCTTGTAGATCGTAACGTAGACCTTATAAAATATGGTAAAAAAATTTATTTTAATCCAAATACAATCATGAGTGTTGTATTAAAACTAAAGGACACTTCATCCAGAGAAATTAAATGTTGTATCCCGTTCGAAAAAATAGAAGAATTGAGATAATAATATTATATTAAAATAAAAGTTTGTTACTATGTATAAAAATAAATACAATATTCTTTTAAAATTTTTTTGACGTTTGTTTAAATGGCGCAATATTCATAACGAAGGAAGTAAACAGTTAAAAATAATCCCACGGGGATAGAGGTTAGTGAATAGCTTTAAGCCACTGTTATAGTTGCACCACGCAAGGGTGCAGGGGTGAAATATTATACTGAATCGTCGCTGCCTGCATAGATATAGTTGCATCCCTTATGGGATGTATGGGTTGAAATTCAATAGAAACAGATGCATTCGGAGGTGTTACAAGTTGCACCCCCGCAAGGGGTGCATGGGTTGAAAATAAGAAATGGTAGGAAGGAATTCAGATATGAACATTAGTTGCATCCCGCAAGGGTGCAGGGGTGAAGTAAAAGGATGTTGCCAGATATGTCAACCAAACTCGACTATTGAATAAATAACCGAGCATGATTCCTTCGGAACTGCTGAATCATGTAGTCTGACTGGTGAAGCGATGGTATACATATTTGAACAAATTAAACAAAAATACAGAATCAGAGGGAAAATAATATGTCAAAAACAAAAGGACTATCAAAGAAGAAAAAATTACTAAAAACGCTCATACATAAATACCTTCCATTGCAGGTACTACTTACTGTCTTTTTGTATGCAGTAATTGTATTTATTAACATTCCAATTAATAAATGGCTTACTCTCAACTGTCAGAAATGGTCAAGTGGGGAATATCATTTTTATGATGCATTTTTTATTCTTCCATTTGCTGAACTGTTAATTTTTGCCATTATGTCTGCCGTTATTTGCGCTGTTTATTATTTTGTCAGTGGAATAATCGCATATAGGAATTACTGTTACATTCCACTTACAGAAGATGAAATCAAGAAAAAAGGATTTAAAAATGCAGATGAGTATTTTGCTTATGTGTGCAACATGTGTTCTTATGGTTTTAAAAATAATAAAGACTACATTCTTGTTGGTGATGAAGACCTCCAAAAAATGTTAACTACCTGTCTGCAGGTATTTCCTGATAATGGGACAATTTTTGGAATAAACCGCCATATGGTACGAAATATCATATGGGATCCTGATTTTCTTTCCGCACTTGCACTAGCCAGTGACCAAAGGGCGGAAATCATCAATGGACGTGTTGTATTGTCTGGCACCACAAAAGATGGTGACAGAAAAGAATATAAGATATAAAGCAAGGAGATATAATATGTCAAAGAAAGCATCAGAAACACCGGAGGTGCCATCATATATCCCTCCGGCAAGTGAAAAGGAAAAGATTATAGAAAAGATCCGAAAAAAAGGAATTGAATGCAAACCGGATGGTACCGGGATTCCAATATTCTACACAAATGACCCGAAAGTAATGGATATGATCCGAAAAGAGATCAATGAACGATTTTCGTTCGGGTTTCATATTCGTCCATAGGGAAAATAATAGAAAATAAGATTATAGGAGAAATAGTACATGTCAAAGAAAAAAATATCAAAAAAGAAAAATGTATTAAAGGTGTTATGGAATGAGTGTATAACATTCAAGGTGTTAATTTTTATCATAGCATATGTAGTGCTTGCGTTTATTAATATGCCATTTGAAAAATGGCTCTCACTTTATTTCGAATGGGAAAAATTAAAGGATTATCAAGAAGTATTCATGGAGGAGATAACATTATTAGTAATTCTCCCTCTCATGGAGATAGCTGCTGTTGCATTAATTTGTTTTATTATCTATGAGTTTTTTTGCTCTGTCAGTAAGATGATTGCATCTGATGAAGTAATTTCGATTGAAAAGGAAGAATGATACGAAAAGAACACCGCTATTAGGTCAGAAATAAATAGCAGAGGTTTGCAGATATAAGGAGGATCGGAATGTGTACTTTAAAGGATAAGTTAGTGGAATGTGGAGCATGTGTAGCAGCTGTAATTCTTGTGTTGGCAGTTTGTTATGGACTAAGTTGGATTGTAACATGTGGAGTTATTAAGCTGATTACGATGTGTTTTGGATTAACATTTAAGTGGTCCATTGCAACCGGTAAATGAGCTATGACAATATTAAATTTTATCATTGAGTGTTGGAAGAATTCTTGCGACGAAAAAATCAAAAGGAATTATGTTGAAATTATATATGTCTTTTTGACTATCTTTTTATATCTTCTTAAATGTCCGCAAAGCCTTATTTTATCGGCTCTACGGGCATTTTGCTTTTGTGGTAAACCTCACATATCTAGGTCTATCTTCTTATATTTTCGCTATCAAGCGTGGTTAAAATCGTGGTAAATACTTCTTATGCGATTAGACGCTGAACCTCTGATTTTGCGGTATCTATGGACGCATGAGCATACCAGTTCATTGTGATACTGATGTTTGAATGCCCCATGATATACTGTAAATCTTTTGGGTTCATGTTCTTGCTTGCCAGCCTTGTGCAGAACGTATGGCGTAGCGTATGCGGTGTGATATGTGGCAAGGGATTGTCCTTGTGGTGCTTGTTGTATTTCTTTACCATACGGACAAATAAGGTGTTGTAATCAATCGCAACTTTTGGCTTGTCCTTATGATTGACAAATAGGAAATTGCCCCGTCCGTCTATCACAAATGGTTCTGCCTTTGGGCGTTTCTTCATAACCCGTTGAAATGCCTGTATCGTTTCTCTGCTTAATGGTACTTGCCTTATTCCGCTTTTCGTCTTAGGCGTTTCAATATAATAGCCTTGTTCCTTGCTCTTTAGTAACTGGTGGTCGATAATCACAACTTCATTCTTGAAATCAATATCGGCTACTGTCAGTCCGCACAGTTCCGAGATACGAA
>OFMQ01000134.1_pt1 | contig 57614 bp, 46 predicted proteins | sample 1541851 | NCBI WGS metagenome assembly OFMQ01 (sample SAMN04209227, study PRJEB22552) | human gut metagenome | biome: gut; material: feces | host: Homo sapiens | place: USA: Oklahoma | reverse complement strand
TAACGGCTCCGTAGCTCAACTGAATAGAGCATCTGACTACGGATCAGAAGGTTACAGGTTTGAATCCTGTCGGAGTCACAAAAACAGAACTACAATAATGTGGTTCTGTTTTTTTATTGTTAATCATCGTGAATTTCGCTTTGCGGGGTTCTATAAGTGGTGGGTTTGTTGTATTTTTGCAATTATGAAAAGAAAATACATAAGTATACTTGCCCTTCTGACAACGGGACTTGTCGCCAATGCCGCTTTGACGGTCGACTGCTCGTTGCGTAAAGCTTTGTCCGTTACACCTCCTGCGGGAACAGGATTAAATGACATATATATCATTTATGGAGGATCTGAAACCGTTTTGACATACACGTCAGAGTCTGGCGAAAACAATGTAAAATGGTTGGTGTATGATGAGCGGGGCGGTGGCTATGCAGAGGAAGTCTCGACGATAGACCGTAGTGGTGCGGTGTCAACGTTTCGCAATCCAAGAGTGAACTGCGGTTATATAATTGAGGATGGTGCAAAACGTAGTTATTTCTGGCTTGTGGATTATTCTAATTATGAATTCGCAATCAACGGAGTGTCATTTCCTGCCGAGCAGGACTGTGGTTCTGCGACATTGGAAGTGGATTGCGACTGCCCGACGATAACATATTATTCCGTTACTGGTATACCTAAGGTGTTGAGCCGAGAGATCACAGTCAGCTACAACACTCTCGAGTGGAATGACGATGATGCGGTTTACAATGGTAAGGAAACAACTGAAACCGTGGCAAACCTGTCTGAAAGGATGGTTCTGCCTGCTCCATTATGCGATACTCAGTTTGTGATTGACGGTGACAAGTTTCTGTCGCAATGGGGACTTGCAAAAACATTTACGACAGATATACTTAGTGCTTCGTCAATAGATTTTCAAACAACTGCGACCCAACAGCGACGTGAGAATGGCAATGAACAAGGGGCGGCGGAAGATGCACTTGGCGGATCTGCGCCGGCAACGATAACGTTTTCCGCAATATGCACCGATGCTGTGGAGCATAAAGAGTGGCAAATTTCTAAAAGTCAGGACTTCTCGACAGTCGACTATCGGTTTAACGAGGAGACAATCGATTATACATTCAACGAACAGGGTTCGTATTATGCTAAATTTATCGGCTCAAACAGCGATGCTTCGTGCGCGAACGAAAGCGAAGTCTATACAGTGTCGATAGGGGAGTCTTTGCTTGATTGTCCTAATGCTTTTTCTCCTGACGCAAGTCCTGGATACAACGATGAGTGGAAAGTGTCGTATAAGTCTATCGTTGAGTTCAAATGTTGGATTTTCGACCGCTATGGCAATAAAATGATTGAGTTTGACGATCCGTCAAAAGGATGGGACGGTAAATACAAAGGCAAGTACGTCAAGCCTGGTGTCTACTATTATGTGATAGAGGCGAAAGGCGCCGATGGAAAAGAGTATAAAAAGAAGGGAGATATAAACATATTGAGGAGTACAAGAACCGACAGGAATGAAACTACAGAATAAGATTGCAATTGTGGTGTTTGCGGTGACAATGCCGTTTATGCCAATGCTGGCGCAGGGCAACGCCGTGGCATATGCGCCTGTTATCCCAGAGAAAGTGCATTTCGCCGACAGGGTTGTCGATCTTGACAGAATCGATTTCTACGAGCGCATGGACAGAGAGATGATATCGTTTGCTTTTGGGCACACCAACACTCTTTTGACAATAAAACGAGCCAATCGCTATGCCCCTGGAATTGTGAAGATATTGAAGGAACAGGGCGTGCCTGAAGATTTGGTCTACTTGGCGGCAATTGAGAGCCATTATGATAACGCTGCTGTGTCAAGTGCTAAAGCTGTCGGTATGTGGCAGTTTATGCCGTCGACAGCAAAAGAATACGGTTTGGAAGTCAATGAATATGTTGACGAACGTTTGGATTGTGACAAATCCACCGTGGCGGCATGCAAATACTTTAAACGTGCTTATGCAAAATATAAATGCTGGCTTACCGTCGCCGCGGCATACAATGCCGGGATGGGGCGAATTTCCAAATCGCTGGAAACACAGGATGTGGAGCATGCGCTTGATTTGTATCTTAACAAAGAAACATCACGGTATATTTTCCGCTTGCTTGCAATGAAACTGATAATCGAGAATCCAGCAAGATATGGGTATGCGATAAAAGCGAACCAACTGTATCAACCGTTGGATTGCGACACATTTGTGGTGGCAGAGCCTGTAAAAGACTGGGTGCAGTGGTCGAAGGAGCACAATATTACTTATTCATTGCTTCGGGAATACAACCCGTGGATTCGGTCGGTATCGCTGCCGAATCCCAACAACAAAACTTATGTGGTTAAAATTCCGAAAGAAACAAGTTTGTACAGAAGCAAGCAGACATTAAAAACGTATAGAGAGAATTGGACAAGATAAAAAAAAATGATGAAACGGACTGTGTGGCTGTTTACGGAGCCAGGGTCCATAATCTCAAAAATATAGATGCTTTTATCCCACACGATAAATTGACTGTTATCACGGGACTTAGCGGCAGCGGCAAGTCGTCGTTGGCGTTTGACACGGTTTATGCGGAAGGACAACGTCGTTATATAGAAACATTTTCGTCGTATGCTCGGAATATGCTTGGGGCTCTCGAGCGCCCGGATGTGGACAAGATAACGGGGCTCTGTCCGGTAATTTCGATAGAGCAAAAAACGGTAAACAAGAATCCTCGGAGCACAATAGGCACAATTACTGAGGTCTATGATTTCTTGCGACTGCTCTTCGCCAGGATTGGAGAAGCCGTGTCATATAAAAGCGGAAAGCCCATGATAAAATATACAGAAGAACAGATTCTGGAATTGATATTGGGCAAGTTTGACAACCAAAAGGTGTTGATTCTCTCCCCGTTGGTCAATAACCGCAAGGGGCATTACAAGGAGTTGTTCGAACAGTTGCGCCGTAAAGGATATCTGAATGTGCGCGTTGACGGCGAGCTACAGGAAATCGTTGTGGGAATGCGTCTCGACCGCTATAAAAACCATAATATTGAACTGGTTGTAGACAAGCTGAAGGTGTCGGGCAAAGACAGTCAACGCCTTAAAGAAACAATTGCTGTTGCAATGAAGCAGGGCGATGGCGTTATTCAGGTTTTTGACGTGGAAAAAGGTGAAGGCTTTTTCTACAGTAAGTCGCTGATGGACCCGATAACAGGTCTGTCGTATAGAGAACCTGCACCACACAATTTTTCATTCAACTCAATGCAGGGGGCTTGCCCAAAGTGCAAGGGACTTGGCAGTGTGAATCTGATTGATGTGGACAAGATTATACCAGACAAATCAAAAACGATATATTCTGGGGGTATTCTGCCATTGGGTAGCTATTCAAACAACTTTATATTTTCACAGATTGCGGGAATCTGTGAGAAAGAGGGGTATTCTTTGAAAACGCCAATCAAGGATCTTTCGGAGAAAGCACTTGATGAGATTCTTAATGGAACGGACGAGGCTCTCGTCAATCCTGCAGGAATCGGCAGGGGGTATCAACCTACATATGACGGCATTGTGAAATATATCGAGATGCAGCAAAACGATGAAGTGTCGTCCAAAGCACAGAAATGGGCCGGGCAGTTCTACACTCCTACAGTGTGTCCGGTGTGTCATGGAGCAAGGCTCAACAGGGAGGCTTTGCATTTTTTCATCGATGGTAAAAACATTGACGAGCTTGCCAATATGGAATTGTCTGACTTGAAGGAGTGGGTCGATACGGTGGAACAGAAATTGGGCAAGCAACAACGGGTCGTGGCAAAGGAAATCTTGAAGGAGATTCGTTCACGGTTGCATTTTCTTAACGATGTGGGACTTGACTACTTGTCGTTGTCGCGCAGTTCAATGTCGCTGTCAGGAGGCGAGAGCCAACGCATACGGCTCGCCACGCAGATTGGCTCCCAACTGGTCAATGTGTTGTATATCCTGGATGAACCAAGCATTGGACTGCATCAAAGGGACAATGACAGACTTATCCATTCGCTGAAGGAATTGCGCGACCTTGGTAATACTGTGGTCGTGGTGGAGCATGACAAAGACATGATGTTGGAATCGGATTATGTGATTGACATCGGACCCAAGGCCGGTCGTAAGGGTGGAAAAGTTGTGTTTGCCGGGACTCCTGAAGAGATGCTTAAAAGTGGCACGCTGACAGCTGGATATTTAAACGGCTCGTTGAAAATAGAAGTGCCGGCAAAGCGAAGAAAAGGCAATGGAAAAAAACTGACGTTGAAAGGTTGCTCGGGCAATAATTTGAAAGATGTAGACTTGACTCTGCCTCTGGGCGCACTGATTTGCGTCACAGGAGTGTCGGGCAGTGGAAAATCAACAATCATTAACGAAACGCTTCAGCCGATTTTGAGTCAGAAATTCTATCGTTCGTTGAAAGAGCCGCTGCCATATAAAGCCATAAAAGGCATTGAAAACATTGACAAGGTGGTCACGGTTGACCAGGCGCCAATCGGAAAGTCGCCGAGGTCAAACCCCGCGACATACACCAATGTGTTTGCCAACATACGCAATTTGTTTGTGGAACTTCCGGAAGCCAAAATCAGAGGGTATAAGCCAGGACGCTTTTCTTTTAATATGTCGGGAGGACGTTGTGATGTGTGCAAAGGAAACGGCTATCGCTCGATTGAAATGAATTTTCTGCCAAACGTATTGGTGCCTTGCGAGGCTTGCCATGGCCAACGCTACAACAGAGAAACGCTTGAAGTCAGATTCAAGGGTAAATCAATAGCGGATGTACTCGACATGACAATAAATCAGGCTGTGGAGTTTTTTGAAAATATGCCGTCAATATTGTCGAAGATTAAGGTGCTTCAGGACGTCGGTCTGGGGTACATAAAACTTGGACAGCCATCAAGCACGCTGTCCGGAGGAGAGAGTCAACGAGTGAAACTTGCCACGGAATTATCAAAGAAGGATACAGGCAAAACGCTTTTTATCCTCGACGAGCCGACAACAGGATTGCATTTTGAAGACATCCGTATTCTCATGGGGGTACTCAACAAACTTGTTGACCGGGGCAATACGGTATTGGTTATCGAGCACAACCTCGATGTCATAAAATGCGCAGACTACATTGTGGATATGGGGCCAGAAGGTGGAAAAAACGGGGGCAAAATCATTGCCGTCGGCACTCCAGAAGAAATTTGTGAGTCAAAAGATTCAATTACTGGAAGATTCCTGCGAAAGGAATTGATGAATCTGTGATTGTTTATTAAGTTTGTAAAAAATATAAGATATGGATATAGTAGAATTGATACAGAACAATGGCAAGTGCGGATTCTCTTTTGAGGTGTTGCCGCCACTTAAGGGAAAGGGCATCGTGCAGATTTATAATGCAATAGACAAACTGAATGAGTTTGATCCACTATACATAAACATAACTACCCATCGTAGTGAGTACGTGTTTAAGAGCAATGACGACGGGACGTACCAGCGAGTGTCGGAGCGGTCCAGACCGGGCACGGTGGCTGTGGCCGCTGCAATACAACAGAAATATGGCATTCCTGCCGTGCCGCATATCATTTGCAGCGGTTTCTCGAAAGTGGAAACAGAATATGCGTTAATCGACTTGAACTTCTTGGGCATAAACAATTTGCTTTTGCTTAGAGGTGACAAGGCGAAGCATGAGAACCGTTTTGTACCAAATGAAAATGGCCACGCTCATGCAAGTGAATTGCAGGAGCAGGTTAACAATTTCAACAATGGCTATTTTATAGACGGAACAAAAATGGATATAATGACCGACTCGCGGTTCTCGTATGGGGTGGCAGGCTATCCAGAGAAACATGATGAAGCCCCGAATATGGACATCGACTTAATGTTTTTGAAGGATAAAGTCGACAAAGGTGCTCGATATATTGTGACACAAATGTTTTTTGACAACCAAAAATATTTTGATTTCGTCGACAGGTGTCGGGCGATAGGCATAACTGTGCCGATTATCCCGGGCCTGAAACCCATTGTTACCGCTTCGCAGTTGACAATTCTTCCCAAGGTATTCCATGTGGATTTGCCGACTGACCTGGCTACAGAATTGCTGAAATGCAAAGACAATGTGGAGGCAAAGCAGATTGGAGTGGAGTGGTGCACAATGCAAGCGAAAGAATTGATGGATAGGGGTGTGCCAAGCATTCATTTCTATTCGCTCAATGCAACAGAAAGTGTTAGACAAGTAGCAAAATCTATATATTGATAAAAATGAAATTCAGTGATATAAAAGGTCATGACGACGTTAAACGCCGGTTGCGTGACATGGCGGATTCCGATCGGATTCCTCATGCTCTTTTACTGGAAGGAGAGGAGGGAATCGGCAAATTACAGATGGCGCTGACGTTTGCTCAGTATGTGCATTGCGAGCATCGCGTCGGGGGAGAGCCATGTGGCAAATGCCCGTCTTGTTTGCAGCACCAGTCAAACAATCACCCGGATTTGTTTTACGCATTTCCGATATTCAAGAAGGCGAGTGAGACGGTGTTTTGCGATGAATATATCACTGAATGGAACGAATTCTTGGCGCATAGCCGCTACCATTCGTTTGAAGACTGGCTTGGCTTTTTAAATCCCGGGACAAAGCAGCCGGTGATTTACAACTCAGAGGGTAGTCAGATTATACATAAAATCAGCGTGAAGTCATATTCGTCGCGCTATAAGATTATGATAATGTGGTTGCCTGAAAAAATGAAGGAAGAATGTGCAAACCGTCTGCTCAAAATGATAGAAGAGCCTTATGAAAACACGGTTCTGTTGTTTGTAAGCAACAAGCCAAATGAAATATTGCCCACGATATATTCCCGCATTCAACGTGTTGGAATGAAGCGTATGTCGGACAGCCTTGTGGCAGAATGTTTGACGCAATCGCTCGCCGTTGATTCTCAGACGGCAATGTCGTTTGCGGCGTTGTCCGAGGGAAGTGTCACAAAGGCAATGGGGCTTATGGATTCCGCAGCCGACAATGCAATGTTTCTTGACATGTTCAAGCAGTTGACACGAATGGCTTATCTTCGTGATGTGCGTGGATTGAAGGTCTGGTCGGAGGAGGCTGCCGATATGAAACGGGAAAAGAATGTCTTGTTCCTGACATATCTAAGTCGCTTGTTCCGCGAGAATTTCATCTACAACATAGGCAACAGATCATTGAATTACCTCACTCCGCAAGAAGAGCAATTCAGTGCAAAGTTTTGCCCGTTTGTCAATGAACGCAATGTCGAAGCCATTGAAAACGAAACCGCTCGTGCGGCATCCGACATCGCAAGAAATGCGAATGCAAAAATCGTGATGTTTGATTATGCTGTCAAAATGGTGGTGGCATTAAGAATGTAGATTCCTGTAGATATGAAACCATTCCTTAAGAAAGTTGCCGATGTCTACGCCCTGAATGAGGCTGACAGGTTATATAAATATTGTTTCGTGTTGCCCAATAGGCGCAGCCGTGTGTTCTTTGAGTCGTATTTGTCGGATGCGTTGAACGACAAGCATTCGATATTCCCGGAGTTGACCACTATATCAGATTTTATCGATGAATATTCCGATTTGGTTGAAGCAGGACGTGTGGAGCAGTTGTTTTTGCTGTATCAAGCATATCGCACACTTGCGGAGCGCGACCAAAAGCAGTATGACGACTTTGACCACTTTCTGCATCTTGGCGATATGCTATTGAATGACTTCAATGACATCGACCGTTATATGGTTGATGCGAAGGAGCTGTTTTTCAATATGCGTAATCTGGAAAATATAAAAACGGATTATCTTTCAGACGAACAGATTGCTGTCATCAAGGAATATTGGGGCGTTGACAAAAAAGAGGTGAAAGAAGATTCTCTGTTTGTCCAGTCGTCATATGTAAACCTGTGGGACAATATGTATGAGCTGTACAACTCTTTCCTACAGGCTCTTGAGAAAAAAGGATTGACTTATGGAGGGCAGAGTTACCGCCGCGTCGCTGAGAAAATCAACAAAATGGGTGCGGATGATTTCAATTTTGAAAGGATTATATTCGTTGGATTCAGCACTTTGTCAAATGCGGAAAGAATGATATTCGAGAGGTTTAAAAAACTTGGAATAGCGGATTTTTATTGGGATTTTGAATCGGCATTTCTGGACAAGGACAATAAAGGCTCTTATTTCTTAAATCAATACATTCCGGAGTTCAAGTCGATATATGATATAATGGACTGCAAGCCGACAGTGCCCAACATCAACATATTGTCTGTTCCGTCAGGCTCCGGTCAAGGGCTTGTTGTCAGATCTGTGCTGGAGCAGCTTGTTGCCGAAAACAAACTTGACGTTAGCGATGCTGTAAATACGGCAATTGTCTTGCCCGAGGAAAAATATGTCAATTCGGTGCTCGACTCCGTGCCGGAGATGTTCAAGTCGATCAACATTACTATGGGTATGTCGGTCGGACAGAGTCCTATCGCTTCTTTTTTGACGAATTTGGCCAATCTGGAACATCGCAAGAAGGAGCTTAAGGGGGAATTGTCGTATTTCTATGAGGATGTTGAGATGTTGGCGTCTCATCCGTATGCAGTTATGGTTGGCGGCACAGGAATCAATGACTTGGTAGGAGAAATTCATCGTAAAAATGCATACTTCGTATCAAAGTCGATGATTGCCGAGGGCGGCCATGATTTGTCTGATTTGTTTGGCATAAATGAAGAAGAGCCAATGGTGTATGTTGAACGGATTCTGACCCGCATCAATAGTGCATTGGAAAAGGATAAGAACAATTTGATTGAGCGTTATTTTGTTGTGCAATACATGCAGGCCCTCAATCAGATAAAGACCGTTATAAATAAATTCAACGTGCATGTAGAAAAGCAATCGTTGTTTTTCCTACTGTCGCGCACAATGTCGGGGGCAATTGTGCCATTTGAAGGAAAACCGCTGCACGGATTGCAGATAATGGGCGTGCTGGAGACGAGGTCGTTGGATTTTAAAAATATCATAGTCCTGTCGATGAACGAGAAGGTGTTTCCAACAAAACATTATACGAAATCGTTTATTCCCAACAGTATTCGCTCTGCATATGGCTTGTCGACGTTTAAATATCAGGACTCGATGTATGCATATTATTTCTTCCGAATGATAAGTCGTGCGGAGAATGTGTTTCTGCTTTACGATTCGCGAGTGCAGGGAGTGTCGAGCGGGGAGGAATCGAGATATATCAAACAGCTTGCTCAGGTTTACAATCGTGGACGCAATCATCAGGTGATTTACGATTATTCGGTTTTCGCCATTGAAGAGCCCTCAATTTCAATCCGCAAAACGGACCGTATAATGAGTATCTTGAATGATTTCAGGTCGACCGAAGACAAAGATAATATAAGATATCTTTCAGCAAGTTCAATTAATACATATCTGGACTGCCAGTTTAAGTTCTATTTGCAGAAGGTGGAGGGCTTTCAAGAGGAGGACTCGGTTACGGATTTCATAGACAGCTCAACATTCGGCACTGTGGTGCATGGTGCAATGGAAAAGCTCTATGGCCGTGAGCCAAGGCACATTGACTCTGCATTCTTTGACCGCTACCTGAGGAATAAAAATAAAACTTATGTTGAGACAATAGAACTTGAGAAGGTTGTGACGTATGCTGTCAATAAATATTATAAGCGCCTTGATGAGTCACGATGCTATGAGAAGCCTACCGACGAAGCTGATTTGATTGCAAAAATTGTAATGTACTATGTAAAAAATGCATTAATTCAAGACCATCGCCTCGGTGCGTTTGACTATGTGGCGAGTGAGAAGGAATTGGCATTTAATTGGGATATGGGCGATGGCGTGTCGTTCAATTTTAAATGCTTTATAGACAGAATCGACTTTGTCGAAGGCAAACTGCGTATTGTTGATTACAAGACCGGCTCGGATGATGTGCAAATAAGCAAGCCTGATGATTTTGAGGACTTGTTTGCTCCGGATTCGAATGGGGCGCATAAAAAAGCTCTTTTGCAACTGCTGCTATACTGCAACGCATATGCAACTCATGAGCATTATGCAGATGACATTACACCTGTTGTATATAAGTTCAGAGATGTGGATAAATGTCTGAATGGAAAGTATGATATACAGCAATCCTATCTTAAGGGCAAGTCAATAAGATATAAACCAGTAGACGGGTATTTGAACGATTTGAAAAACGACAAGTTTTTGGAACGGATCAGAAAAGTCATACGTGATATTTTTGACAAGGATGTGCCGTTTGTGCAAACCGAGCACAAAAATAGATGTTTGTATTGTCAATTCAATAAAATTTGCTCACGCAGTGAAGATTAGACGCAAATATTTTGTGCCATTGCGAAAAAAAGCGTATCTTTGTGCCGCTTTTTAAGGATTCCATGTGTGATGGGAAGTTAAGGAGCAAAGCACTTAATTTTGAGTAACACAAATTTTAAAAAACAATGAAAACTTACAATTTATCAGCTCAGCCAAGAACAGAAATTGGCAAGAAAGCATCAAAATTGTTGCGTAACGCAGGTCTTATCCCAGTTGGTTTGATTGGTGGTGAGCGAGTTGACCTTCCATATGCAGGCGCATTGAAAGAAGGCGAGCGTGTAGTAGACCTTGGCAACAATAAGGGTATCATCGTTACAAGCCTTGCTGTAAAGGCAGAGGATGTTCGTAAATTGATCTACACTCCGGAAATTTTCGCAATTGATTTGGATGTTAACGGAGCTAAAAAGACTGCAATTCTTAAGGAAATCCAATTCCACCCAGTAAAGGATGAGATTCTTTATATCGATTTGCTCGAAGTAAATGATAAGAAACCGGTAGTAATCGAGGTTCCTGTTAAGTTGGAAGGTCACGCCGAGGGTGTTAAAGCCGGTGGTAAATTGAGCCTTTCTATGAAGAAACTTAAGGTTAAAGCAGTTTATACAAACATCCCAGAGCGTTTGGTTATAAACGTTGACAACTTGGGTCTTGGTAAGACAATGCAGGTTGGCGATCTTAGCTTCGAAGGTCTTGAATTGACAAATGCAAAGAACGCTGTTGTTTGTGCAGTTCAGTTGACTCGTGCCGCTCGTGGTGCTGCTCAAGCTGCTGCCGCTGCGAAATAAACTAAGCCAGCAAGATGAAATATCTTATTGTAGGATTGGGTAATATTGGTGCTGAGTATCAAGAAACCCGCCACAATATGGGATTTATGATATTGGATGCTTTTGCCAAAGCATCCAATATTGCTTTTGAGACCAAGCGATATGGCGATGTTGCTGAGACTCGGGTCAAGAATAAACAACTGCTGTTGCTTAAACCATCGACCTACATGAACCTAAGTGGCAACGCTGTAAAGTATTGGATGGACAAGGAGAATATCCCATTGGAAAATGTTTTGGTTCTTGTCGACGATCTGGCTTTGCCGCTGGGAACAATACGCATTAAAGGGAAAGGGAGCGATGCGGGGCATAATGGCTTGAAAAACATTGCGCAGATGCTCGGTTCTCAGAATTATGCCAGATTGAGATTCGGCATTGGCAACGATTTCCCCAAAGGCACACAGGTGGATTTTGTTCTCGGGCATTTTTCGGCTGAAGAAAAGAAACTGCTGGAGCCAAGAATTGAAGTGGCGGTGGAGGCGATGAAAACATTCTGCCTGTCAGGTCTTGGATTTACAATGAACAACTACAACAATAAGTAGAGAATACATGAAATAGGCATAAGCGGGTCGTGGACGTGTTGTCTGCGCACTCGCTTTTATTTATTACACCTTCGAAGAATATAATATCGTTTTCATAGTCTGTGACTTTGCTTCCGTCTCCGACCATTCCGAATCTTCGTCGGAATCAACCGTCAGCCCTCCTCCACAGAATAAGATTTGGCTGTCTTTGTCAAATGTTAAAGATCGAAGATTTACAAAGTAGTCAAAGCCAGATGACGTGACCGGTCCAAGGTATCCGCCATAATACGTGCGCGGATGTGATTCTATTTTCGAAATGGCTGTTTTTGCAATGGCGGTAGGCAAACCGCAAAGGGCAGGGGTGGGATGCAGCTCACTGACCAGCAATTCAGCGGCACTCATAGAAACAACGTTTGCGGCAAACCTATTGCAAAGGTGTGCCACGCGTCCGGCTGTCAACGTTGTTCTTGGAAATTTTGTGTATGTTATGCCGTTTCTGAGAAATATGTCCTCTATGTAGTCGGCCACATATCCCTGTTCTTGAATCTCTTTTATGCCCCATTCTTTGTCGTTGTCAGCAGCAAGTCTTGTTCCCGCCAACGCCATAGTGGAGAACTGGGAACCATGAAAGCGAGCCAATGTCTCAGGCGAAGCGCCAGCCCATGCTCCTGTTTCTTGAGCATTGAAGATGAAGATAAAAGCCTGAGGGTATTTTTCTGCCATCTGCTGAAAGGCCAATCCCCAATCAATTGTTGGATATTCGCATTTGATTACTTTGGAGAGTACGATTTTTTCAAGAGAGCCATTTCGCAATGCTTTCATGCATTGCTGAAAAGAAGAAGCATATTCTTTGCGTGTTGTTTCTGAGAAATCACCGATGGATTCGGTTGACGCCTTGATGCAAAAATCAGTCCCGCAATTGCAGAAATCGTAAGCATTCAGACCCTTGGGGATGAATACGCTTGGGTGTCGGAAATCGTCGAATGGCGAGACTTTAAAACCTTCAGATTCGCATGTCTGGCTGGTTATAGGTGTCGAAAAATGGTAAAGCCTATCGTCTGGGAGACGATAGGCGTAGAATGTGATATTGTTTTTTATAGCTTTATTTATGGCTTTCCGCAATGTCTCCATCAGAAGTCTTTCAGTCTTGCCATTAGCTCGAAAGGTAGAGCGTCAGTAATCTCAACATCATAGAAATTTCCGACTGTCAACCGGTCATCCTTGTCAATAAGCACTTCAGGATCAACCTCTGGAGAGTCGAACTCTGTACGACCGACAAAATAGTCGGGCTCTTCACGGTCGATGACAACAGTCATAGTCTTACCGATTTTAGATTGGTTGGATTCCAAGGCCACATCTTCCTGTATTGCCATAATTTTTTCAAGGCGACTTTCCTTAACTTCTTGCGGAATGCTGTCTGAGAAATTTTTGGCAGCATATGTGTCGTCTTCTTCGCAATAGGCGAAAGCTCCCATACGCTCGAATTTCGCCTCTCTGACAAACTCTTTAAGCTCATTAAACGCGTCCTCTGTTTCTCCAGGGAAGCCCACCATCAGAGTGGTGCGAATGTGTATCCCAGGCACTTTTTCACGAATGGTGCGTATTAGCGCGAGAGTTTCCTCTTTAGTGATGTGGCGGCGCATATTCTTCAATACATCGTTGTTGATGTGCTGAAGGGCGATGTCAAGGTAGTTGCACACATTGGAATGTCTTGCCATTACGGCCAAAATCTCATACGGGAATTCGGAAGGGTAGGCATAGTGCAGCCTAATCCATTTGACTCCGTCAATTTCCGCCATCCTGTCGATAAGTTCCGGAAGGGCAAGCCGCTTGTATATGTCAAGACCGTAGGACGACAAGTCCTGGGCAATGACGTTGAATTCTTTTACTCCTTTTCCCACCAACATTCTTACCTCTTCAAGGATTTCTTCAATAGGACGCGACTTGTATCTGCCAGTAATCAGTGGAATTGCACAGAATGCACAAAAACGATTGCAGCCCTCGGCAATTTTGAGATATGTGTAATGAGAGGGGGTGGTTATGACTCTATCGTAAGGCATTGTCGCAGGATTGCGCTTGATTATGTCGGATACAATGTTTACCCAATCAAACTTGCCATAGATTCTGTCTATTTCAGGAATCTCGGCCAATAAGTCGTCGCGATATCTTTCAGACAAGCATCCCATAACATAGAGCTCCTTTATGCGACCTTCGTTCTTGGCCTCGGCATAGGTCAATATCGTGTTTATTGATTCTTCCTTGGCATCGCCTATAAATCCGCATGTGTTTATGATAACTATGTCGCCATCTACGTTGTCTGAATTGTGGAATGCTTGAAAACCAGAAAGCTCCAATTGCTTAAGAAGGCGTTCTGAATCTACGAGATTTTTTGAGCATCCAAGCGAAATGACATCTATACGTTTTTTATCCATTTCAAACCGTTCTGATTAAGAAAACAAAGAATCAACAAATTCTTTTTTGCGGAAAATCTGCAAATCCTCGAGTCCCTCACCAAGACCGATATATTTGACTGGAATCTTAAACTGGTCGCTTATGCCAATCACTACGCCACCTTTGGCGGTGCCATCGAGTTTGGTTATAGCCAATTCGTTTACCTCTGTCGCAGCAACAAATTGTTTTGCTTGTTCAAATGCATTTTGCCCAGTAGAGCCGTCAAGCACCAGAAGCACTTCGTGAGGTGCGCCTGGAACAACTTTCTGCATAACATTTTTAATTTTCGAGAGCTCTTTCATCAATCCCACTTTGTTGTGCAAGCGTCCGGCTGTGTCGATTATCACAACATCTGCACCGGAGGCTTTGGCCGAGCTTACGGTGTCAAACGCGACCGACGCAGGGTCAGAGCCCATTTGCTGCTTGACAACAGGCACATCTACCCGTTCGCCCCATATCTGCAATTGTTCAATGGCTGCCGCACGGAATGTGTCGGCGGCTCCCAAAACGACTTTGTTGCCCGCCTTCTTGAACTGGTATGCAAGTTTTCCGATAGTAGTCGTTTTTCCAACCCCGTTTACGCCCACAACCATTATTACATATGGCTTTTTGTCGGACGGAACGGAAAAGTCGGGAGTGTCGGCATTGTTGTTTTCCGCAAGCATTTCTGTTATTTCATCACGAAGCAGCGTATTCAGCTCCGATGTCGATACGTATTTATCGCGTGCAGCGCGTTTCTGCAGCCGGTCTATAATCTTGAGAGTCGTTTCCACACCGACATCAGATGTTATAAACACCTCTTCCAGATTGTCCAGAAAATCGTCATCGATTTTGGACCTGCCGGCAACCGCCCGCTTAAGTTTGTCAAACAAACCTTGCTTGGTCTTTTCCAAGCCTTTGTCCAACGTTTCTTTCTTTTCCTTGCTGAAGAAATTAAAAAATCCCATATATATTACGTTTTTTATTCAGATTATATTAGCGGCCGCCCTGTATGTTTGTTGCTGTCTGCTTTATTTGCTTACGTGCCAATTGCAGTTTGCGAGCAAATTTAAGTCTCATATTAGCGGCGTCATGGGCTGCCGTTATTGCGGTTGCATAATTGACAACATTCTTAATAGCGCTCTTTTCCTTCTGTGAAAGCACTTGTTTGTAACTCTTTGAACCGTTGACAAATTTAATAGTTATTGGAAGTGCGGTATTCTGAGCGATGAAAGAAAGAAAATCCCCACATTCCTGAGCGTTGAACGTGACAAGCTCAACATTCTGTCCATTGTCGTTATAACGGTAGTTTCTTGAGTTTGAGGGCGGTACGTTTCCAGTGGCGACGTTGGCGGTGTCGGCTATGGCGCAAATCCGCGTATGTCTGATGCGATGTCCTCTCAATGAAGACAGGAGGGAAATGTCTCCGTGTTCTGCAACCCTGGCGACGATTCCTGTTACAGAAGGGATTCCATTGTCGGGCATAGTTTTGTCAACAAAATATCCTTCTACCATATCTGCACTCTTTACAAACTTAAGATTGTGCTTTATAGAGTCTGCCGCAGCCATACTTTGCTCAAGGACTTTCTCGTTTGCAATGCTGTCTGCCAAAGTCCTCTTTTCTGTAATCATAGTTTGTATATGCATTGCTTTACGTTGCACATCGATCAAACCAGGATATGTTTTCATCAAAGAATCAATCATCAACATCGCATTGTCGTAGTCCTTTCCAGCATACATACTTTTTATTTCCGACATTATTTGTTCTGCTTTCTCCGAATCCTCTGCCTGCTTGCTGTTGCCACAGGAATACGAACAAAACAGGCATGCTGAAAGTAGCGTATATTGAAATATATGTTTAATTGTTGCGTCTAACATCTTTTACTCCTTTTATTGCTGTTATTTTCTTTATCAGATTATTGAGTGAAACAGTGTCGTTGACTCCGACGACAAGACGCCCTTGAAACAATCCGTCGTTCGAGTCGATGGCAATGCTACGCAAAGATACACTTTTTTCTTTAGTTATTAAAGACGTTATGTTGTTAACAATGCCAATGTCATCATTGCCAATGATGCTTAACGGCACTGCAAATTGGTTGCCGCCGACAATTTCACTCCATGCTGCCTTGATGGTGCGGTATGGATAGCGGTTCATCAGATGGCGTGCATTGGGGCAGCCGCGCTTATGGATTTTTATGGCGCCGTCGCTTGCTATAAATCCCATAATATCGTCACCTTGAATAGGCATACAGCATTTTGAAAGCTTGAAATTTATTCCCTTTATGCCTTCTCCAATAATCACCACGTCGCTGGATTCGGAGCTTGACAGTGCAGGCGGTTGCATAACAAATTCTTGCGCGGAGCGACTGGATGCAATCTGTTGGGTCTCGTCTTCTTTTTCTTTTAAAGCGACATAACTGTCCACAATTTGCCCGATGTCAAGTTTTTCACTTGATATCTCGTTATAGAAGTCTGTGGCGGTTTTGTATCCAAGTCGTTTTATTACTTTTGTCAGAATGGCTTCTTCTATTTCGATTTTCCGATTCTTGAAACGTCGTTGGAGCAATTCCTTAGCAAACTCCGCTGAACGGTTGCTTATTTCGTTAAGCGATTGGCGGATTTTATTTTTTGCCTTGGAGGTCGTAACTATGGAAAGCCATTGCTGCTTTGGCTGCTGTGTGGATGATGTCAGGACTTCGACGGTGTCGCCGTTTTTCAACTCATAATTAATCTTATGTGTTTTGCCGTTGACTTTCCCGCCAATGCAGGTGCAGCCAATCTTTGAATGTATGGCGAATGCAAAGTCAAGAATTGTGGCTCCAAGAGGCAGTCTGAACAAGTCGCCCTTAGGAGTAAATATAAATACTTCCTTATCGTAGACGTCCATATTCATCTTTTTCATTATTTCGGGAGTGTCTTTTCCCGATGTTTCAAGAAGATCGCGAACGTTTGCCATCCAATCATCGAGACTTTTCTCGCTCTTCACACCTTTATACTTGAAATGGGCAGCCAAACCCTTCTCTGCAATTTCATCCATACGCTGCGTGCGTATTTGAACCTCCACCCAGCGTTGGCCTGGACCGGTTACCGTAGTATGCAGCGATTCGTATCCGTTCGATTTTGGAATAGATATCCAATCCTTCAATCTCGAAGGGTTTGGCTTGAACATGTCTGTCACAATGGCAAAGGCTTTCCAACAGTCGCTTCTCTCGTTTTTAAGAGGGGTGTCGATAATGATTCGTATGGCAAACAGATCATAGATGTCTTTGAGTTCCGCATTCTGTTTCCTCATCTTGTTCCAAATGGAATAGATGGACTTGGTGCGCCCTTTTATCTCAAATTTGAAGCCGTCATCCTCAAGCTTCTTTTTAATCGGAGCGATAAACTCGGCAATATATTTGTCTCGTTCCTGCTTTGACTCATTGAGCTTATGGGCGATTTGTGTATATAAATCTCTGTTTGTGTATTTCAGAGACATGTCTTCTAATTCCGACTTGATTTTATAAAGGCCCAAGCGGTGTGCCAATGGGGCATAAAGATAGAGAGACTCCGATGCGATGTCAAACACGAACTTCTGATTGGGATGGTGGTTGATTGCTTTCATCAACGCAAGACGATCGACAATCATTATTATAATCACACGGATATTTTCAGCAAATGCCATCATAAGTTTGCTGAAATTCTCATCGCGTTGTGTTGTCTGTTTCTTGTAAAGATCAGCAACGTTCTTCAGTCCATGTATAATCGAGCGGACGTCATCTCCGAATTCCGCCTTGACATCCTCAAGGGAAAAGTAGTCGTCGGAACATATTTGATAAAGCAATGTGGCTATAATCATATTCCTGTCGGCTCCCACATATCGGGATAGGAGCAGTGCTGTGTTCAAGTGTCTGACCGACGGATTTATCCCATATTTGTCACGGTGGGCTTTGCCTGCCGCAATCCCGCCCTTTATAATGTCTTCAATTCTTCGGATCTCTGGATACGATAAATCATCGGCAAGCGCGATTCTTAACTCTCGAAAGGCACTGATTACAAATTTCCGCTCTTTGTCTGTATAATATGTTTCCATCATCTTTATTTCCATAAAGTTTTCCAAACTTACTAATTTTTTGTCAATTTATAGCCTTTGTTACGGTAAAAATTAGTAAGTTTGAGTGCCTAATATAACAATTTATTCAAAACTATGTTTACAGAACACGATTTACAACAAATTAAAGACCATAGCTTGAGCGTGGAACAAATTGAAAGGCAGTTAGATGCGTTCAAAAAAGGGTTCCCTTTCCTTAAATTGTCGGCAGCAGCGACGGTGGGCAATGGAATTTTGCGCTTAGGCGCGGCCGAGGAGGAAAAATTTATTAACGAATGGGAGAGTTACTTGGCTGCGGGCGGACATATCTTGAAATTTGTGCCGGCATCGGGTGCGGCAAGTAGAATGTTTAAGAATCTTTTCTCCTTCGTTGATGGTGACAGAGATGTCCCAACCGACAGTTTTATGAATAATTTCTTCGATGGGATTCATAAATTTGCTTTCTATGACAGGCTGAATGCAAAACTGGAGGAAATCGAGGGCGCGACAATCGATCAATTGATGAAAGACGGGAAATACAAAACCATCGTTTCTTATCTTTTGATGCCGAAAGGTTTGAACTACGGAAGCCTTCCAAAAGCGATGCTCGATTTTCACAAGGTCGGCTCGGAAGTGCATACTGCCATGGAAGAGCATCTTGAGGAAGGCGCTCAATATGCTAAAAATTCCTCAAACGAGGTGAATCTGCATTTTACTGTATCGGAGGAGCACAAGTCACTTTTCAACGATAAACTGAAAGAAGCTATGCCTGTGATGGCATCAAAATTCGGATGTGAGTACAACGTGACTTTGTCAACACAAAAACCTTCCACCGACACGATTGCCGTCAACAAAGACAATACACTTTTCCGAGAGAACGGAGAATTATTGTTCCGTCCAGGAGGGCATGGTGCATTGATAGAAAATCTTAACGATGTAGACACAGATGTCGTATTTATTAAGAATATTGACAATGTGGTGCCAAGCACTTCGAGGAAAGCGACAATTAGATATAAGAAAATTATTGGAGGTGTTCTTGTTGAAGTGCAGAAAAAAATTGCTGAATATCTTGAACTCCTTGACAGCGGAAAATACACAATGGAGCAAGTGCTTGAGATTGTAAGATTTCTACAGCGCAGATTGTGTGTCAGATATGAAAACGTAAAACACCTTGAAGACTCTGAACTGGTCGTGTATTTGAAGCACAAATTAAACAGACCTATCCGCGTTTGCGGTGTGGTTAAAAACGAAGGAGAGCCAGGCGGCGGCCCTTATATCGCATTCAGCCAAGATGGCACGACGGCTCCGCAGATTCTAGAAAGCTCACAGATAGACACTAATAATTCAGAATCTATGGAACTGATGAGAGGCGCTACGCATTTCAACCCGGTAGATCTTGTTTGCTTTATAAGAGACTATAAAGGGAATAAGTTTGACTTGACAAAATTCGTGGACCACAATACTGGGTTCATCTCCGAAAAGTCAAAATCCGGACACGAGATAAAGGCGTTGGAGCTGCCTGGATTGTGGAACGGAGCGATGAGTGACTGGAACACCGTTTTTGTAGAGGTCCCGGTAGAAACATTTAATCCGGTGAAAACTGTAAACGATTTGCTTCGTCCTGCACACCAAGCATAAACTTTGCTTAATGTGGTGAATTTCACTGATATAAAAAAATCTCAGCAAAAGTATGTTGTAAAGCATATAAAATAAATGGCATAAAATTTGGCGAGACTACAAATAATGCCTAAATTTATGACATCGAATTAAACAACAGAATTTTTAACATTAAAAATTATAGTATCATGACGAAGACTATTTCTTTTAACGAGTTGAGAAAAATCAAAGATTGCTTGCCAGACGGTTCTATGCACAAAATTGCAGACCGTCTGAACATCAACGTGCAAACAGTGAGAAACTATTTTGGTGGCACTAATTATTCCTTCGGAAAGAACTGTGGGCTTCACATTGAGCCAGGTCCTGATGGGGGAATCGTTGTTTTGGATGACACCACAATATATGATATGGCATTGGATATTTTGCGTGAGCAAGAATAGTACAAACAGGAAATAAATTCCAAGACAAAAAATATGGTTGCTTTCTAATTCAGAAGGCAACCTATTTTTTCCTTAGGAAAAGGACAGAACTAAAAGGCAACGAGGAAATCGCTCATGATTTCCTCGTTGCCTTTTTTCTTATTAACGCGAGTTAGGAATAAGACTGGTCAGGCAACTATAATTGATTGCCTGACCAGTTCGTTTTCTTATGAATCACGTATCTCTATTTAAGATTTATAATAATTTGGCGTTATCTCCATTGATGGAAATGTTTCCTATTATGTAAATAACTAAGATTCTGACCATTCATATAAGCTTCTTTTTCAAAGGAGATGTGTTTTAATCATTTCTATTTATTGCACCAATATTTTCATAACGTCTGTTCCGGATTTCACTAAATATACTCCTGCCGGCAGTGAGACATTGACAACGCCTGATTCTGAATGCACCAAAGTGCCGGATATTGAATAAATGCGAATAACCGATGCCGCTGTGGCATAAAGACATCCATGAATGCACTCAACGTGAAGCTCTGCCGGCGCTTTGCCAACCGTCACTCCTGATGTCTGTCCAGGCTCCATCTCTACAAATGTCAATTCGCTGAACGTACTCCATTTGCTCCGATAGTCTTCCGACGTGCCATATGGGACAAATACCTTTGCCTTATAGCCATTAGAAGAGAAGGCATATTTACTAATTTTGGGAGGAGTTACCGCATCGATATGTATTTCAGCATTGTTCGCAATGTCGCGGAATGCGTCATCCCAAATCTCAATCACACCATTGCCCAAATTAATGCTTTTTAAATTTACACAATGATCAAACGTTTCTCTATAGATATTTTTGACAGCGTTAGGGATTGCAACCTGCTCAAACTTGGCATACTTAAATGCACCTGCACCAATCTCCGTTACGTTGCCGGGAATTGTCAAGGATTTACATCCCAATCCATATCCATCCTTGAGACTACCGGAAAACGCTAAAGGCCAGATTGTTTTAACAGATTCAGGTATAGTCACACTTTTTATGTAGTTGGGATAATCGTAGACAACTCCAAAAATGCTGGTACACTGACCCATATAGCTAAAGTCGATGTCTTTGTCGTTGTAATTCGTTTTATACAATTGACCAATTGCAGTGACTTTAAATTCATATCCATAAGTGTCCTTTACTACCGATGGGATTACAATCTCAGTATCGTATTTGTCTATGTTCAATTGCATCAAACGCGCTTCATTATCATTAATTTGCTTAAAGTAAAGCGTATATCCAGTGTGATTTTCCTTGAAGTCGTAGTTTGCAACAACTCCTGCCAATAAAGTAGGGCTCGACATGGTCAAAGCCAGTACCATTAATGATAATCGATTCATTATTCCTATATTGTCATTATTGTTTAAAAATTTATTGCAAATTTAGCATAAAAAACTCGGCATCCTTCAATTGCGGCAATATTTTTTATCCACAATCGCAATATTGTCCTAAACGATTTTTAGGTACGATGAATATGAAGTTGTTATAGATAACAACCCTTTCAAAGCTTTTGTCCCTACTTATTCCTCTTCTGCCAGCTCTGGCGGAGGTGTAAATGGCTCGTTCAACACTTGTTGAGTTCAATATTCGTGAATATGTTCAATCTAAGTGATACGACAAGATTGGCAAGCCACCATTTGTACTTTACAACGTGCTTTAGCCAGCAGGGTAGTAGCATCGTTGACAAAGCAGTCCATATCTGCGTCTCAACAGCATTGCGCGATGTTCCAATGAAACTCTTTATTTTCAACAACTGCTTGATGTTTCTGAAAAATATCTCAATCATCCATCTTGCCTTGTAGAGTTACGCGATTGTGGGAGCAGACAACTTGAAGTTGTTAGTGAGCAACTGTACCACATAGCCATGTTCGTCATTCCAGATAGCTATGCGTCTGAGCGGTTTGGTGTATTTTTTCTTTGTCTGTTCACCTGTCGGCTCAATAATCTCGTCGATGAGCACATTTTGCGCCCTCGTTTCGGGCAATAAACGTTCTTCTATTTGTGAGTGCAGGTTGTCCCTGTGTCTGACAACAAAAAACACATTCCTGTTGTCTCAATCGTCAAGAAGGGAAAAATCGCAATAGCCACGATCTGCAATGACTACAGAATGAGGTGAAACGGGGATATCCAAAGCACCCATATTGCCACCGCATTTGCCATCGGTAATGTTTACGAATACAGGAAGAAGACTGTCCCTTTCTTTGTTGTGTAATGTGCCATTCGTAGAGCGACATATCAGCGTGATGGTAGATGAACCCAGCCATTTGGTTGGCATCTTGAAACGGAATTTGGTGCGTTGCCATATCGCCTGCTGTCCAAAATGAGTAAGCAGTGTATAGTCGTCGGAACACGGTACTGTTCCTTTTTGCATTCTGATAAGCTACTGTTGCCATTGGCTGAATTCAGCCCATAGGAGATATCACACACAGAGTCGCATCCAGAGAACTGGCAGAACATTTTAGTGGGAGCGCGACAGATTTAGAGGTGGTCCAGTATGCGCAAAGAAAATGAAAGATTTTGAGATTCCAAAATTTAGGATGAAGAATATCAAACTAAACAACCATTCAGTTAATGCAAATTAGGTTGTCGGATTCTGATAATTATTAAAGGACCTGCAGAATTTTAAAATCTGAAAGCCTCTAACATTTGACTGAGAAAGGTTAAGTGCTTGGAAATTAAAAGTTTTTGAAATGTGGTAGGGGAGAATCTGTGGAGCCAAAACTGAGAGGGAATAGGATAGGGGATAATTTGAGGCGATTTGATGTGTTGTTGCATCCTGATGATTTCATTTCTTAAATTAAAATTTGAAAAAACATAGCAGCGATATTCAAAAGCCAATTGGGAGCAGATGGATAATGTGCGTGATTTGGGAAGATGAAATGGATATACAATAGAGTGGAAACAAATTTTAGCTATTATCATAATATGTTATAAATCAGAATATGTATAGAGTAAAACCAAAAGTAAATATTTAGCATACGGAAAGATTGTCATCAGATAATTGCTGCCAAGAATAGCAATGCGTAATAATTTGGTTTGCAATAAATAAATAATATAAATATGAAGTGTTTGTTTACGTCACGCTGATTACGCCGTCGCGCCGATTTGTATATTGGAACAGCCAGATTCGTGATTCTAAATTTAAGAAACCAAATCCTAAATTTGAATTTTAAAACAGTTTTTTCTACCTTTGTATTTAGAAAATTGAACAATAATGAACGAATCAGACAACATAATCGACCGGATAAATTCATTTATAGAAGAAAGCAATTTGACTCGATCTCAATTTGCGGATGCCTGTGGCATACCACGTCCTACAATTTCACAAATGTTGAGTGGAAAAAACAAAAAAATTGGTGACGATGTGATTTCTGTTATTCATAAAACATATCCGGAAATTCCAATGATGTGGCTTTTGTTTGGCGAAGGCGAAAAACCTAAGTTTTGCGCGTCTGATCAAGCGTGTGAGAATCTATTATTCCCGCATGACAGTCCAAATCCTGTGGAAAATGAGATTCTCAAGGGTGTAGAGTCCAGGTCAATTGCCCAGAATATGCCTATTGTCAACCAGTTGCCACAAGAAAAGAAGATTTCAAAGATTGTCGTGTTTTTTACAGATAACAGTTTTGAGGAGTATTATCTGAAAAAATAGCTTAAAACGTCTCTGTTTTTATCCTTCACGCGCATGGCTGTGTTTTGAAGGCGGAATCTCTTAGATTGGTATTTGCTTTAACGCTTCCATTTGTAAATCTTGCCATGTGCGATATGGCTCGGATGAGGTTCAATGCCCTCTCGGCTTATTTGGCATAAGCCGAGAGGCAGCTTATGCCGCAGAGTTTGTATTCAAGTTTTTTACGAGGCAGATATAGCCGCTCCAGTTTGATGTGTTATAAAACCATTGGTGTTTAGAAGTCGCAATGGCTACATGCTGGCATGTTGAATATGTCTCATTTGTTCTAAAAAAGGTGTATTTTTTCAGCTTTTTGTTTTTTTTCCTATAATTTGTAGTATGATAAATATCAATGCCGGTTAAGATAGTTGATAATAGCACGTATGAGTTTGTAAAACAGAATGCCAAAGACTATAAAAACGACAAGATTTATAAAAGCAAATAACATCATACTTTTTTTGTTTGACGCAAAGATAAAGCGAAAGAATTGATATACCAATTTTTTTTATATGTTTAAAAGCATAATTTTATGACACCCCCCTATTTTCCCCCCTAACATATGGGGGAAGGTGAGTTACATAGTATAGGAAAAGTGTTAGAATTTAAGTATTAAAAAAGAGATATAGAGAGAGAAAAAAATTTAAGAGAATAGGCACGAGCGCGCTTTGCACACTCGTGCCCTCTGCGTGGTAAACGTGCTATTGGACAGCGAACCATTTGCACTTATTGCGCTCATACCTAAAAATACGTGCACATACGTAAACGCATGCGCACGCACATTTAGGTATGCTTATAAGTGCATTGCAAAGTGTGTCACTTTGCCTATAGTAGGACAAGATACTTAGGAAGCGTCGGTTACGACGCTTTGCTTCGCACAAAGATGTAAGGATTACATACCAAGCATATCAGCAATACCTTCAAAAAAAGGATAAGCATTCTGTACAGATAGACCAGAACCCATGAGACCAGGGGTAAGAGTTTGGTTACGATTACGAACTTTGCTAAAAGAATTCTGCCAAAATGCGTTAGAATACTCATTACGCCTAAGCATAGAGCCAAACTCATAAGGATTTTTGCCATAATAACCAAGAGTTTTTTGCAAATCAGCTTGTGAAGCCTTATAAACATCATCGAATAATTTATCTTTCATATCATTATCCAATTTGATACCTCTAGTTTCTTCGACAGCCTTATAAGCTTGTTGCATAGCATAGAACTCATTAGCGCCATTAAGAGATGCACGAGTAGAAGCCTCATAGAGGTCCATGAGAACTCTATCATCAAACCATTGATACTCCTTTTGTAAAAGGTTAGAGCGTTCGTTTGTAAATGCTTGCTCGGTCATAAGGTTAGAAATTGTTTGAGCAGTGAGATTGTTTTGCAAACGACCTTGTTTGAAACCATAAGTAAGCATATAGTTATTATCAAGCCACGTTTTAGCATAAGTTTCCTCACTATTTTTAGACATCCATTTAGATGTTGTAGTGTCGTGTCCGAGTTTTTCCAAATTCTTATCCAAAAACGCACGAAGATACGAATTTTGAATATTTTGAGCATTAGTTTGAGAATCAAGATTAGCAATTTCGGAACGTTGTTTAGCGTACTGCATAGCGGTTTCATTAGCAGACTGCAAGACACCTTGAATAGACTGAAGAAGACCGAGTTTTTCCTGTGCAGGATTCTGCATAATTGTAGGTTGAGCATTAGCATAGTTAGCGGAATCAAGTCCACGAGCGTTGCCAGCGTCACCGCCATCAAGCATAAGGTTTGGATTTAATCCGGCGTCAAGCAAGCGCTGACGTTGAGCGGATGGAGTGTTATAAGCGTTTTCACGATTCCATTGTTCTACATTCCAATCATTTTGCTTTGAAGCGAGGAGATAATTATAAGCATTAGTTTCACGGGCAATAGCCAAATTAGCCTTATTAGTTCTATCGGTAGATGCACCGAGTTTACCATCTTTGTATTTATAATTACCTTGTAAAAGTTGATTATAGGTAGAGCGGTCAAAAGATGTAGAGCCGTTTCCAATCGAATTTGAAGCCATAAATTACAAATGTTAATTAATTAATAAAAAAAGCGAGGAGATAGGGGGGTACGCACCCCCCTAAAACCCCGCGGTGTTTTTCATAGTTTATTATTCCTTAGTTTTAGATTCTTCCTTAGTTTTAGATTCTTCCTTAGACTTGGACTGGGAAACATAACGCTCGAGTGAAGAACGCATATTTGCAGTATTCTGTCTAAGGTAGTTATACCAATCGGAAACTTCAGAAAGGGACTGCACATATTTCGATTTAATGAAAGATGCCAATTGCTCATCACTGAATTGTGCGCTAAGATTAGGCGAATTGTTAGGACGAACATCATTAAGCCAAGAACGAAGAGTATCTACACCAAGAGTGCGCTCTAAGCGGTCTTGGTTGAAAAGCAGAAAGACATCCGAATGTGAAAAGACAATGGTTTCGTCATCTGTTTTGACCTCAGTGTGAAGAAGTTCGTGAACGGGTGATTGTTCGGCGAAAATTTGTAAAGGTTGGTCACAGAGAGGACAGCCTTTGAATAAACGTTTTGTATCTGACATTGTATTAGAAATTTGAAGTTAGTAAAACTAATAAGGCATGCCATCGTAATCGAGATTACGAACAGCCTTGACATCAAAGAACGAATTGATAAGCAAGCAATCGGTATCCACTGTACTATCCGGAGAGACAAAGAAAATCGACTTATCGCTAAGAATCCAAGGATTGACCTTTAAGAACGGGTACGAATAGTTAAATAAGAAGCGTCCGTCTGCACCTACGAACATATCGCGGAGATAATCCGGAGAAATAGGAGCAACCCAGTGCGTCATAGTAGTACGGAAAGCGCCGTTGACAACATCAATAGAGGTCTTCCACGGGAGGTAGCGAGAGCCATAACCTACGAAATCAGTCGGTAGAGTAATATCACCACCGGATTTTTTATTCTCGAGGGTGTAGCGGTCATTACTGATAAGAGAACCGGAGAAAGATTGCATACCAATGCTATCAAATTCGGGAATAGGATAGTCGTTAGCATCCGTAGTCAAAAGGGTTTGGTCAATGCCGGTATAATCATAATCGAGAAGCGGAACTGCATGATAAATACACATCAAAATACCATACTCACCTTTAGACTCAAAATGAATCTCCTTAGAGTTGTTAGAGCCAGTACCATTACCTTTGATATTAGGTTGAGCGTCCGGAGTGTCAAGAGTAGAGTTGACCTCCTCATTTATGTCAATGTTGGACGAAGAGCCACCAAGATAGGTAGAAAGGTACCCGAGGTGATTAGACGGGCGAACACCGAAATGCTTATAGATTTGTTCGCAGTAGTCGTGACCATCCGGTAAGGATATTTCTTTCCATCGCTGAAGCGCTTGTTTTTCACGAAGTTGAAGAATATCGAACGAAGCAGAGAATTTTTGAGCAACGTTAGAAGCAACAAGAGAAAAGTTATGGTTGTGCGGAGAATTAAGCAAAGAACCATACTGAAGCGGAGAGCCATCGGATTTAGTCAATAAATTACCTTGAAAACCATCGACATTGACATTATCAGACGGAGAAACAAATGACTTATCTTTAGAACTATAGAGACTTGCAGTAGCCTGAGAAATAGAACCCTGAACAGAAGATTGAGAAGATGGAAGAGTACCATCAGAAACAACAGATGCCACGTCACCATACTGCGATTTAGGAAGGAGTCCCATAATCATATCCTTTTGCCAATTGCAATAGCGGAGGTCAAACATACCAAGCTGATTAAAATAGGTAGACGTTGCATCATGGAGAATACCAGAAGCCTTGAGGAAATTAAGGCGAGAGGTGTCTCCATTATATACAGAAACGTAGTCTATATTATAAGCAGATGGATTCGCAGATTCCCATTCGGGACGGCGGAAGAAATCTTGATAGATTTTTTGATAAGCGAGTAACGGAAATGGCGATACGGCGAAATTTTTAGCATAACAGCCTTTTTGTTTTGCAGAGGTTGACGAGGGGAAATCAGTAGCAATTTTAATGTATTCATCAGTAATACGACCATAGCCAAGGTAAGACATTAGTTTACCAAAGAGATGCGCACGGCTGAAGCCGAAGAAGTTATTACCGGCTGATTTATCTTGTGCGACAATAGAGGAAGGATTATATCCAGTAGAGAGTCCCGTAAGAACAGAAGGTACACCGGAATCGACAGAAGTCACACTAGCCCAAGGAGCAAAAAGTTGCTCGAGAGTAAAATAAGGGAGTTGAGAAGAAACAGAAGCATTTTGCTTAAGCGAAACGGCAGACACGGGATTGTCCTTCATTTGAGTAATAGCAGTAGGAAAGTTCTTCCAAAGCAGATGCATAGGCACGAAAAACCAATCATAATACTCTTTAATGCGAGTATAAGCAGCCGTGGAAACCGGCTGAGTGCGAGTGAAATGTTGAACTTGTGCGGTAAACTTGTCACCAGGGATTACAAATTTCCAATAGACGGGCAATAGTTCGCCGACTTTGGCGGTAAAAGCATTCTTGTTGGAAAGGTCAAAACCACTTCTATGGGTGTGGTTTTTCAAGTCTTTAAATTGAAATAAGGATTTAGACATAAGTAAATAAATTAGTTAGTAAAACATATTATTAGCGTCATTGTGCATTTTACGCATTAATTTACGGAGATGTATCTCAACGTCTGAAACATCGAAAGATTTAGCGATATTAGATAGTTGTAGAACAGAGTAGTAGGTATTACGGCCATTAAGATAGGTAGTTACGAAATCATGGTAGGATATACGTAGAATTTTATGCCAATTGTCGAGATAAAAAGGCAAAAGATTACGGACATAAGAGGATTTATCGGTGCAAGCATCCGAGAGAGCGATTTGAGCAGAATAGAAATCAGAAAGTTGACGGAGAGCAACGTCCGACCAAAATTTATAAATAGAGCGGACTTTATCTAAGTTAATATCATAGTCGACAGAGCCGTCACAACAAAATTCTATAAAGTGCTTAGAAGTATACAAAAGGGATTCTATACGCTGAATCTGTTGCGGATAGAAACATTTGACGGGTTTGAGACCGAGAAAATAATAAAGCCAATCAAACATAGGTATAGAATGATTAAGCAGAGCGGAATGAAGCGCCTTAGCGAGAGCCGGCACGGATTGATAGCCTACAATGTTCTGGGCGGTGTAGTACAAGCGATAAAGGCCAATTGCGTCCGCAGAATTGAGCCGAGAAAAGCCATTGCATTTGGGGAAAAATAGTAATTTAAGCGACCGGCTTGGAAAGATTTCAACGGATTTAGAGCAGAGCAAGCGATTGTGGGAATTAATAAGGAAAGTGGCATCCGCATATATCTCTTTTTTAATATAGCGGTAATAAGACGTACCGAAGTATTTAGAATGCGAGGAGAACGGACATAAGAAGCGATTTTGATATATAGAGGGTAAGTCGCAAGCGCTATTGATATAAGACGCAACGTAGTTAGAAGCGTGTCCTCTTGATTTAGAGTAATTGACACGACCAAAGCGCCACGCTTGACGTATAGCTTTTCCAATAACCGAGGAGATTTCGGAAGAGTTGAAGTAAAAGAGGAGGTGGAAATGTATACGGAAAGATTTAGGTCCGTATTCTGATACAGCGTAGTAACGGATTTTTTCATCAATGTTATATTTACGTTTAAGGATTATTCGAAGACGTTTAAGGAAGTTCTGTAAATCAGATTTGAGAGGGTAGGAAATGTGCATGCCACCAAGTTTGCATTTATTACACATCCGGACAGCCTTTTCAAGGGGAAATTTAACATCAAGGGCAAGGGCATTACCGTAGTTATCCTTATCTCTACGACAGACAGAGAAAATATCGAAAGTATTATCGCCATTATAACCGAGCCAAGCCTTTGGGATGAAGTTTTTAGAATATGTAAGAGTAGCGAAATAGGTGTAAGCGTTATCGTTAGATTCGCATTCGCAAAGACGTGAGAAATATGCTCCACGCTTGTTTACACAATAGGCGCATTTGCCACAAGAGGTAACGATTTTATCACCAGAAGAGTTATAGACAACTCGAGGGCGTAGACAGGTATGGAGCAATCTCTCAAACATCAATGAATAACTATGAGTAAAAAACAAATGTTACAATGGGATTTGGTTACCTCCTAAAGCACCGAGTATTGCAGTAAGAATGTAGGTAAGCCATTTAATAAGATTCTTTTTCGCTTGTGGTTTCATTTTATAAAAGTTTTAATTTTAACGTTTAGAACCCTCATTTTTAGAAAGTTCGGGATGTGAAACAAAGTCCGGAAGTTCTTGAATTAAAAAGATAGAGTTCGGAAACTCAAACATGAGTGTTTGAATCTGTTCAGCCGGACAGCGCACAAGGTGCGGTTTAGCATTAGGGATTTTTGTAGTGGTGATTGACACAAGGTAATTGATAGTTTGTTTCATTTTTTTTTTATTTAGAGTTAATAAAATCCGACAAAGTTCCGCAATTAACGAAATCTTTAACCTTATAGTGTATTTGTTGCATTTGTCCTTGCTTGTCAAAATAAACAAGATGTATGACACGGACATGACTACGAAGTTTGTACAAAGACAGCAAGACCTCACAAAGAGGAACATCGGTGAACTGAGCCATAGCACTATAGTTATACAGATAGTAATAAGAGCCACTACTGGTCATCTTATGATAAATAATATCCAAAGACTTAATGCAGTAAGGGGAAAGTTTTTGTAATAACCTGATAATTTCGTTCTTAGTCATAATTTTGTATTTTGAAAGTTAATAATTAGTCCTATAATTTGTATTATGATAAATAGTGTGTGGGTTATATAATGTTTTTGGAAGAACTTGTCATTGTCGGTAATCATAGGCAAGTTCAGCCTCAGCTCTCCATTCATTAGCACGTTTTAGCTGTTCTTCGTCATACTTCAAATCATCCCCGGTGTCTGTTAAGTTGGTCAGATATGGCATCTACATCGTGTTGCAATGCACGTAAAGCATCATTGTGCGTGAATAGCACACGTCCTGCCGATACCTTCCACCTCGGTCACATAAGTACCCCAGCCGTAAGCCTGCGCACCTTCTCCCTCGCCCATATGCGAGTGGTCAAAAGCATCGAAGTCCGCTCCGCTGCTGTGGTACACACGATGCTCACGGACTGAACTGCCGTTAACCTCCTCGCGCTCGGCCAAGCCTGTCGTGTCTTTGAACTCTTCACCGGCAATGCGTCAGATACCGAACGGATCATCTCTGCCAAAGGCTTGCCTTCTGCGTTTTCAAGCGCACGTTTTGGGTAGAAATATTCTATGATATGGGCGTTGCCGTCATTGTGCAAGCCTTTGTTTTTGTGGTTTGAAATAACAATGCTTATTCTCTCGCTCTCATTATTCTCATAATTTGGTGCAAGTGTTCCAAGATTGTTCTTTATCTTTGCTCCGTCAGCACTTGAAATGGCAGTGGCATTAATACTCGACCATCCTCGCCACCGCGTCACGCAGACGGGCAAGAATGCCGTTCTCTCCTCTCAGCGACTCGGCAAGACGCTTCAACGCATCCTTGTCGTTCAACGCCTCTCCAACGATGTCGCACGTCACCTCCTCGGCAAGTTTCCCCTCGGCATAAGCATTCAACTTGTGCTTCTTCTCGATGCGTTCATTCCATTCCTTCTCGCCGACGACCTCCATAGCCGCCTTTTGCAAAGCCTTGAACTTGCCACCGTCCATCCGCTTCACTCCGTGCGCCACCTCGTGTCCCAGCACCTGCACCAACGGGTTCTCGGCATCCTTTGCGATACGAATCACTTTCTTGTCCGCGTCTATCGTTCCGTTCTCCTCCATCGTGTCCACCCATTCCACACGATAGCCCAACGCACCTGCGACCTCCTTGGCGTCCTTGCGCTCCGCCTCAGTCAGCGACTGTTCTTTTGGCTTGTCAGCCTCAGCCTCAGCCTTGCGTTTCTTCTCCTCCTTGTCGGCAAATCTCCTTAGCCTTGTCAATTCTTTTGCTTCTTCTCTGCCTTTTTACTACCTTTGTCAGCGGAAGCAGAAGGCAAATCCGAAGATGGCGTTGACTTTTGATCATCAGCGTCGGTGAGCTTTCTGCTTCTTTGTTTACGCATACTCGCCATTGCAAGTTTCTTGCGCCCCGTGCGCACTTCCTCCACATACAAAGTCGTTCCATCCGTATATCGTTTCTTGTATATTATGATATCCTGACCTCTGCTGTTCTTCTCTGTTTTTATCTCATCATAATTATCAATAACATCATTGACGTTTTCTATATCTTTTTCCGTCAAAGGAATCTGACCTTGCTCTTTTTCTTTGTCGGAAGAATGTCTATTCAAAGCGTGGTTGATAGCATTATTGTCAATCGTATGGTTATACTCAGGCGATATATCGACCCCCTTGTCTTTCAAATCAGCGATAAGTCTATTGCTTGCAGCAGATAGAACCTTCTTTATAAGGGAACTTCCTTTTTTCCTTGTGGCAGCTATCAATTCCTTTATTGTCCCAGTGAAGAAGTTGAATCCATTCTGCCCATCCCCATCAGTTTTAGCTTTTCTTTCCTCCTCTTTGGTTTTACGCTCCTCCTCTGCCTTCCTTTCGGCTTCAATTCTGTCACGATCATCCGCCTCGGCACGCTCACGCTCTTCTGCGGCTTTCCTTTCTTCCTCCGCCATTTCTGCTGCAATCCTCTCTGTCTCTTTCTTCTCTGCCTCAATGCGAGCCTTCTCCTCTTTCTCAACACGTTCACGCTCCTCAGCGGCTTTCCTTTCCGCCTCCGCCTTCTCGGTCGCTATGCGCTCCGCTTCCGCTTTGGCGGCTTCCTCTCTGCGCGCTTTCTCGCCTACGATGGCTTTCCAAGCATCGACCGTCCTCTGTGCCTCCGCCACTGCCGCCTCGTTTTCCTTGATTGACCGCAACAATTCTTCCGGCGTCTCGCCTTTCTCCTTCAGTGCCTTTGCCGCCTTCAACCTCTTCTCTGCGGCTCGAAAAAATACCAATGCGAAAGGGTCAACCTAACACTTTGTCAGATCGACCCTTTCGCAAGTCTTCGGTTAAGGCTTATTGCTATACGTAGCCTTTAATAATGCCTCGCTTCGAGTTGCGCACAAACAAGATGATTTCGTCACGCTCTTTCGTGGCAGGGAGTTCCGCCTCGATATGCTCCACGGCATCGCTATTGTTGTATCCAGAAAGATATAGATAACGATATATGTCCTGGATGTCACGAATCTGTTCATTTGTGAAACCGCGTCTACGCAAGCCTATTGAGTTCACGCCAGCATACGATATCGGCTCACGGGCAGCTTTTACATATGGGGGAATGTCTTTGTTGACCAAAGCCCCGCCTTGTATCATCACATGAGAACCTATATGGCAAAATTGATGAATCAATGTTCCTCCTCCAACTACCGCAAAATTGTCGATTTGTACCTCTCCAGCAATCTGCGAAGCGTTTGCAATAATGATATTGTCCCCAATCACGCAGTCATGGGCGATGTGAGAATAAGCCATAATAAGGCAATTGTTGCCAACAACAGTCTTGCCCTTCGACGCGGTGCCCCTGTTTATGGTCACGCATTCACGAATGGTTGTGTTGTCGCCAACGATAGCCAACGTGTTTTCTCCCATAAATTTAAGATCTTGAGGAATTGCACCAATAACAGCGCCAGGGAAAATTGTACAGCTTTTACCAATTCTTGCACCCTCCATAATTGTAACATTGCTGGCGATGCGAGTTCCCGCTCCGATTTCCACATTTCTATCGATTGTCACAAACGGATCAATAACCACGCTTGGGTCGATTTTTGCATCTGGATGTATATATGCTAATGGTTGCTTCATATTATTTATTTTTGATTATTTGCGCCATGAACTCAGCCTCGGAAACGATTTTATCGCCAACAAAAGCATAGCCCTTCATATTGGCACAACCTCTTCTCAATTCAGTCAAAAATGACACGTGGAAAACTAAAGTGTCGCCAGGGACTACTTTCTGTCGGAATTTTACGTTGTCGATCTTCATAAAATAAGTAGAATAGCTTTCTGGATTATCAACAGAGCCTAAGACAAGCAATCCTGCAGTTTGAGCCATGGCTTCAACTTGAAGCACACCAGGCATCACTGGCTCTGTAGGGAAGTGGCCTTGGAAGAATGGTTCGTTGCCCGACACGTTCTTTACTCCAACAATATATTTGTCGGATTTGTCGATAATCTTGTCAACCAACAAGAACGGATATCTGTGTGGAAGCAACTCTCTGATACGGTTTACGTCCATAATCGGGGTCTCGTTTGGATTGTAGACCGGGGCCTGAACCTCCTGACGCTTTAATTCGCGTCTCACCTTTTTCGCAAATGTAGTGTTGATTGTATGACCTGGGCAAGTGGCGATAATACGGCCCTGCACACGTCTGCCAATCAAAGCCACGTCGCCAACCACATCAAGAAGTTTGTGGCGTGCCGGCTCGTTTTTAAACACCAGCTCGTCGTTGTTGATGAATCCGAACTCTGACACTTTCTTTCTTGGCACGTTCATCATATCGGCGATTCTGTCAAGCTCCGACTGCGCCACCGGAGTGTCGTAAATAACGATGGCATTGTCCAGGTCGCCGCCTTTTATCAAGTCGTGTTTGACCAACTCTTCAATTTCTCTTACGAAAACGAATGTACGGCTTGCAGCAATCTGTGTCTTGAAATCATCCAAAGAGTCAAGAGTGGCGAACTGATTGGAGAGTACAACCGAGTTGAACTCAATCATTACATCCACGCAGAAATCGCTGTCGGGAATAACGCAAATTGAGGCTTCGGTTTCGCTGTCCTTAACCGTTGTGCGGTTTCTTACAACATACACCGCTGCGTCTTCCGTCTGCTCAACAACTCCGACTTCCTCAATCTTGTCCATAAATATTTTTGCACTGCCGTCAAGGATTGGCACTTCAGGGCCATTCAGCTCCACGAGGCAGTTGTCGACATTGGAAGCATACAACGCAGCCATGGCGTGCTCAATAGTGGAGATTTTCAAGTCGCCAGAAGCAATAACCGTTCCGCGGCATGTCTCCACGACATTCTCAGCCACAGCTTCGATAGGCGTTGCGCCTTCAACATCAATGCGAAGGAATTTCCGCCCAAAATTGTCTGGAGCAGGCTTGAATGTCGCTTCAATTTCCCTGCCCGTATGCAAGCCCTTACCTTTTATGGTAAAAGCAGATTTCAACGTACATTGTTTCATATTATCTTTTTTATTTGTTGTCTTTTTTGTTTAAGTCTTTTTTTATAGTGTTCAAGTCGGCGATTATGTCGCCCAACCGGCGACGATATGCAGCTTCGCGCATAAAATCTCTTGCGTCAACCGCAGGATACCCCAGCAGCACCTTGTCGTCGCCTGTTCTTGTATGGATGCCAGACTGTGCCCCAATTTGGTTCCGGTCGCCGATTGTGATGTGACCGGCGATGCCAACTTGGCCTCCAATCATATTTTGTTTGCCAATCTTAGCCGAACCCGCAATGCCTGTCTGCGCGGCAATAACTGTGTTGTCGCCGATTTCAACATTATGCGCAACTTGTATAAGATTGTCCAACTTCACGCCTTTATGGATTTTTGTCGAGCCCATCGTAGCCCTGTCGACAGTGGTGTTGGCGCCTATTTCTACATTGTCTTCAATTACCACATTGCCGATCTGGGCAATCTTCAGATAACTGCCGTCCTTTTCAGGGGCAAATCCAAAGCCGTCGCTTCCCACAACAACTCCCGAATGGAGAATGCAATTCTCGCCGACAACGCACCCCTGGTATATTTTAACACCTGCGTAAAGAGTCGTGTTGTTTCCAATAACAACACCGTCGCCAATATAGCACTGAGGGTATATTTTTACGTTCTCTCCTATTTTGGCATCCTTGCCGATATAAGAGAATGCACCAAGATAAATTGATTTTGGCAAATCAACGCCATCCGAAACATATACGGGCTGCTCCACTCCGGATTTCACAGGAGCCGATGCTTGCACCAAATTGAGCAACTCCGCCAAAGTGGCATACGGGTCGTCCACCTTTATCAGTGTCGCTTTTATAGGCTGCTCAGGTACAAAATCTTTGCGCACCAACAAAACAGATGCCTTTGTCGTATATACAAAATGCGTGTATTTAGGATTGGCCAAGAATGACAAAGAACCCTCTTGAGCCTCCTCGATTTTAGAATAAGAGGATATCTTCACAGAGCCGTCGCCCTCGATTTCACCTCTTATAATAGTCGCTAATTGCGTTGCTGTTATTTCCATTTAATAGATTTTTCGCTTTACAAATGTGCAAATTTAGTTATTTTTTTTTAGAATCCCGTCAAAACTTCATGCGGAAATCAGTGACATGTAGCTCAAAATCCATCAAAACGACCATTTATTGTTAAATTTTCATTTTTTTATTGCATCTTCACAAAAAGTGTTTGCGTAAACAGCGAAAAATTCATACCTTTGTGCCGCAAATTTTAAAAACTAATCAATTAATTATGAACAAGTACGAAACCGTTTTCATTTTAACTCCCGTTTTGTCTGATGCTCAGATGAAGGAAGCGGTAGAAAAATTCACTGCTGTTCTCACTAAAAATGGTGCAGAAATAGTAAATGAAGAGAACTGGGGCCTCCGCAAGTTGGCATACCCTATTCAGAAAAAAAGCACAGGCTTCTATTGCCTTGTTGAGTTCAATGCAGAACCGCAGGTTGTGAAGAAACTTGAGACAGCTTATCGTCGCGACGAGAAAGTTATCCGTTTCTTGACATTCCGTCTTGACAAGTATGCTGCAGAATACGCTGAAAAACGCAGAAGTCTTCGCGCAGCTAAGTCTAACAACAACGAAACAAAGGAGGATTAATCATGGCACAACCACAATCAGAAATCAGATACTTGACTCCGCTTTCAGTAGATGTCAAAAAGAAAAAATATTGCCGTTTCAAAAAGAGTGGCATTAAGTATATCGACTACAAAGATCCTGAATTCCTCAAGAAATTCTTGAACGAGCAAGGCAAAATCCTTCCTCGTCGCATCACGGGAACTTCACTCAAATTCCAGAGAAGAGTGGCACAGGCCGTAAAACGCGCCCGTCATCTTGCACTTCTTCCTTACGTGACTGACTTGATGAAATAACATTAAAAGAAGGATTACAATTATGAAGATCATATTAAAAGAAGATATCGCAAATCTTGGCTACAAGGACGATGTTGTAGAAGTTAAGAGCGGTTACGGTCGAAACTACCTTATCCCGATGTGCAAAGCTGTTATCGCTACCGAATCGGCACTTAAAGTTTTGGCAGAAAACCAGAAGCAAAGAGCCCACAAGCTGGCTAAAATCAAAGCCGACGCTGAGGCATTGGCAGAGTCTTTGAAGGACGTTGCTTTGACTATCGGAGCAAAGACAAGCTCTACCGGCACAATCTTTGGTTCAGTAAACAATATTCAAATTGCAGAGGCTCTCGAGAAGTTGGGTTTCAACGTAGACCGCAAACTTATCGTTCTCAAAGAGGCTGTGAAGGAAGTTGGAAGTTACAAGGCTCTCTTGAAACTCCACAAAGAAGTTTCTGTAGAAATTCCTTTCGAGGTGGTTTCTGAATAAGACACAACTTACATCAAAATAAAAATAAGCGCACGCTCAATTACGTGTGCTTATTTTTTTATAAAGTTTGGAAGTTAGAGGAAATATGGTTATTTTTGGGAAACGTATAAAACTATTGAAACTATGACTGATATTTCATCAATGATTCAGGAACTACTGGTCAGGTTTGGGAGTATAGACATTGCCGAGAGCGAGTTTAAACGTCTGATTTTCGAGGACGAGGCGCTTAAGGCTTATTTTAAGGAATGGTGTGACGATATGGGCTACCGCGAACGCACAGCGTTTGTTGATTATTGTCACGAATACTTGGACAATCACGAATCTGCATTTGATTCCCTTACAGAATATGACGAATAACAACGAACGCGCAATTCTTCCCGCCGAATGGGCAGAACAAGACGCCATAATGCTTGCGTGGCCACATGCCGGAACAGATTGGTCATATATGCTGGAAGAAGTTGTCTCTTGCTACAAAGAGATAGTCAACGCCATTGCTGACCAAGGCGAAAGAGTCATCGTCATAGCAGACCCTGACGACAGCAACGACATATCATTCAGCAACGAGTTGATATCCGTGGTCAAATGTCCGACAAATGATACTTGGGCACGCGACACTTGTTCCATAACCACGCTTCGCGGAAACCGCCCCGTGGTCAACGATTTCAAGTTCAACGGTTGGGGTCTGAAATTTGCCGCCGACAAAGACAATCTTATAACATCCCGTCTTTTCGATTCCGGAATGTTTAAGGGGGATTATTCAAACAACTTGAATTTTGTCCTTGAGGGAGGCTCCATCGAGAGCGACGGCAAAGGAGCGCTGCTCACCACAAGCGAATGCCTTCTTTCCAAGAATAGAAACGGCCAATCATCCAAAGAGGAAATACAAACGTACTTGGAAAAGGTCTTCGGCATAAGCAGAGTGTTGTGGCTTGACCATGGCTACCTTAGTGGCGACGACACCGACAGCCACATAGACACCTTGGCGCGATTGGCGCCAAACGACACCATTCTGTATGTTTCAACCGATGATGAACGTGACGAGCATTTCGCAGAGTTGAAAGCCATGGAATGTCAGCTCCAAAGTTTTACAACCGCAGACGGAGCAAAGTATAAGTTGCTCCCATTGCCGCTACCCGCCCCTATCTTTGCCGACGGAGAGCGGCTGCCAGCAACATATGCCAATTTCCTTATTGGAAATGGATTTGTTCTTGTCCCTATTTATGGCCAGGAAAGCAACGACAGCGAAGCCATGAGCATAATATCCTCTGCATTTCCAGACAGAAAGGTTCTCGGTGTTGACTGCCGAGCATTGATAAAACAGCACGGATCGCTCCATTGCGTTACCATGCAGTTCCCTAAAAATTCATTGAATATATGAGCAGAATCATCAAATTAGGATACATTCAGCAAGCCAACAGCGCCTGCATAAGCAAGAATAGAGAAAAACTTGTCGCAAAAATAAAACGCTTGGCAAACAACGGCGCGCAACTTGTGGTGCTGCAAGAATTGCACGACAGCTTGTATTTCTGCCAAACGGAGAGCGTCGACAATTTTGACTTGGCGATAGACATTAACGGCGAAGAAACAGGCGTTTATTCCAACGTGGCAAAAGAATGCGGCATAGTGCTTGTGACATCGCTGTTTGAGCGCAGAGCGCCGGGGTTATATCACAACACCGCCGTTGTTTTTGAAAAAGACGGATCCGTTGCCGGGAAATATCGCAAGATGCACATTCCTGACGATCCGGCATATTATGAGAAATTCTACTTTACGCCCGGGGATATAGGTTTTGAACCAATCCAGACATCTGTCGGAAAACTTGGTGTATTGGTTTGTTGGGACCAATGGTATCCGGAAGCGGCTCGGTTGATGGCATTGAAAGGCGCAGAATTATTGATATACCCCACTGCCATCGGATGGGAAAGCTCAGACGATGAAGCGGAAAAAATGCGTCAGCGACAAGCGTGGATGCTGTCTATGAGGGGGCATGCCGTAGCCAACGGGCTGCCCGTTGTCGCAGTAAACAGAGTTGGACACGAACCCGACCCGTCGAATGCAACCAACGGAATCCAATTCTGGGGTTCGAGCTTTGTCGCAGGACCTCAAGGCGAGCTGATTGATGAAGCCGCTACCGACAGCGAGGCGGAGAAAATTGTTGCAATAGATTTGACAAGAAGTGAACAGGTGAGACGCTGGTGGCCGTTTCTGCGTGATCGACGCATCGACGCTTATCAAAACATCCTAAAGCGTTTTGATGACTGACAGATAGCTATTCGGAGACAGGGCTGTTTTCACGGCCTCGTTTCCAAATGCCGTCCAGTGCGTCAGCCAACGATTGCAGTTCGGTTTTTATTTCCTCAAGACGTTCCGCCACCTCTTGTCTTTTTGACACATTTTTGCGATTGTGCAGAATCTGTTCTTGGGCGGCGGCAAGCTTCATGCCGCGCACCTTTACAAGATAATGCACCATCTTGATTTTTTCAATATCGTCGGTCGTATACAGCCTATCATTGCCTCTCGACCGTCGAGGAGACAATATCGTAAACTGCCGTTCCCAGAAATGCAATGTCGAGATGGGGATGTCAAGCATTTCCGAAACTTCTTTGATTTTATAATATTTTTTCTCAGTGCTACGCATTAGGGTGGATTCTTCTTTTACAAAAGTAATAAAATGATTACTTTTGCAAGATAAAATGAGAGTTAATTCTCGTTCAAAAAACTTGATTTCAAACGAAAGTTTATATTACGATATGTATTCAGCAAAAGAAATTAGAGAATCTTTTAAAGATTTCTTCCACAGCAAAGGCCATCAGATTGTGCCTTCTGCACCGATGGTCATCAAAGACGATCCGACATTGATGTTTACAAATGCCGGAATGAACCAGTTCAAGGACATCATATTGGGCAACGTCCCGCCGAAATACAAACGAGCCACAGACTCTCAAAAATGCTTGCGCGTAAGCGGTAAACATAACGACTTGGAAGAAGTGGGACTTGACACATATCATCACACGATGTTTGAGATGCTTGGCAATTGGTCGTTTGGTGACTATTTCAAAGAAGGAGCCATCGATTATGCGTGGGAATATCTTGTGGACGTATTGCATCTCAATCCGGACGATTTATATGTGACTGTGTTTGAGGGAGCTCCAGAAGAAGGCCTTTCACGCGACGATGAAGCTGCCGGATATTGGCTGAAGCATGTATCCGCCGACCACATCATTAACGGCAATAAACACGACAACTTTTGGGAAATGGGTGAAACCGGTCCTTGCGGTCCATGCTCCGAGATTCATCTTGACTCGCGCACACCTGAGGAGAAAGCCAAAACGCCTGGCCGCGAATTGGTCAATAAAGACGACCCCCAGGTTATTGAAATCTGGAACATCGTATTTATGCAATACAACCGCAAGGCAGACGGCAGCCTCGAACCGCTTCCTATGCATGTCATCGATACAGGAATGGGATTCGAGCGTCTTGTGCGCGCATTGCAGGGAAAACACTCAAATTACGACACAGACGTTTTCCAACCGTTGATTCAGAAAATCTCACAATTGTCAGGAAAAAGTTATGGCAAAGACGAGAAGGTTGACGTAGCAATGCGCGTAATCGCCGACCATGTACGTACAATCGCCTTCTCTATTGCCGAAGCTCAACTTCCATCTAACGCCAAGGCAGGTTATGTGATTCGACGCATCCTGCGCCGTGCTGTTCGGTATGCATACACATTCCTTGACCAGCGTCAAGCATTCATATACCGTCTTGTGGACACACTGATAGAGTCTATGGGTGATGCCTACCCAGAGCTCAAGCAACAACCTGATTTGATAAAGACGGTAATTAAAGAGGAAGAAGACACATTCCTCCGCACATTGGAGACAGGAATAAAACTTCTCGACAAGGTTGTCAACGAGGCCAAGGCAGATGGCAGAAAAGAAGTGAGCGGAACGGAAGCGTTTGTACTGTATGACACTTATGGATTCCCTCTTGATCTTACAGAACTCATTCTGAAAGAGCATGGTTTCACCGTCAACCACAAAGAGTTTGACGAAGAAATGGCGAAGCAAAAGCAACGTGCGCGCAATGCTGCCGCAATAGAGGCTTCCGACTGGGTTGAACTAAATGCCGGGGAATCGGAGTTTGTCGGATATGACAAATTTGAATGTGAGACATCCATTCTCCGATACCGCAAGGTAAAACAGAAAAACAAAGAGTTCTATCAGATTGTGCTGAAAGAGACACCGTTCTACGCAGAAATGGGTGGACAGGTCGGCGATACTGGTTGGCTGATTTCAGGCGATGAGAAGATTGAAGTATTCGATACAAAACGCGAAAACAACCTGCCTATTCATTTGACAACAAAGATGCCGTCAAATCCTCAGGCTGCAATAATCGCAAAAATAGACACCGACAAACGCTTGGCTACGTCATGCAACCACACGGCGACTCACCTGTTGCACGAAGCGCTGAGAGAAGTGCTCGGCACACACGTGGAGCAAAAAGGCTCATATGTATCGCCTACAGAACTCCGCTTTGACTTCTCGCACTTCCAGAAGATGACAGAAGAGGAAATAGAGGCAGTTGAGCGACTTGCAAACAAGAAAGTACGTAACGCCATCGCTCTTGACGAGCATCGCAATGTCCCTATTGCGGAAGCTAAAGCGATGGGCGCCATGGCATTGTTCGGAGAGAAATATGGGGAAGAAGTCCGCGTTATCAAATACGGCGACTCTGTTGAGCTCTGCGGAGGTACACACGTGCCAAATACTGGCAACATTGGAATTATAAAGATTGTTTCAGAAGGAAGTATCGCCGCCGGCATACGACGCATTGAGGCAATAACTGGCGAAAATGTGGAAAACGCAATCCACGAGTTGCAGAACACGATAAAATATGTTGGCTCACTGCTCAACTCTTCGGATATAAAGAAGGCTGTCAAGAAAACAATCTCTGAAAATGCCGAATTGCGGAAAGATGCTGAAGACATGGCAATCGAACGCATCAAGAACCTTAGTTATCAACTTCTTGGGAAGAAAGAAACACTGCCAAACGGCATCCAATTGACATCATTGGGCGGTATGCGCATTCCAGACATTGTCAAAGGAGTGGCATTTGCCATACGTGAGGCCTCCCCTACAAAAACAGCATTTGTAGCAGCAACCGTAAGTCCGGAGAAGAAACCTATGCTTACCGTAATGCTTACAGACGACCTTGTGAAAGAAGGACTTAACGCTGCGACAATTGTACGTGAGGCAGCAAAGGCAATCAAAGGTGGTGGCGGTGGCCAACCTGGATTCGCACAAGCAGGCGGTAAAAATGCTGATGGGTTGCACGACGCTTTCAATGCTCTGATTGCAGCGGTCAAGGAATAGAAAACATCACTCTCAACACTACAGTCATCGGATACATCAATAGCATTGCGTGTCCGATGACTTTTTCTATAACTTTTTTGCTGTAACTAAATTTATTTTGGAGGATAAGCCGCAATTATGTGATAAATTTTTATTATCTTTGCACGTAAAATCCGATTTTAAATAACAACATCTGAATGAGACAATTAAAGATTTCAAAATCAATCACCAATCGTGAAAGCGCATCGCTTGATAAGTATCTTCAAGAAATTGGACGAGAAGACCTTATCTCTGTAGAAGAAGAAGTTGAGTTGGCTCAACGTATTCGAAACGGCGATCAGCGGGCATTGGATAAATTGACGCGCGCAAATCTTCGATTTGTTGTTTCTGTAGCAAAACAGTATCAGAACCAGGGATTGAGTCTGCCAGACTTGATCAACGAGGGTAATTTGGGCTTGATTAAAGCCGCTCAGAAATTCGATGAAACACGCGGTTTCAAATTTATCTCATATGCAGTTTGGTGGATTCGCCAATCGATTTTGCAGGCATTGGCAGAGCAATCAAGAATTGTCCGACTACCTTTGAATCAAGTTGGTTCGCTAAACAAAATTAGCAAAGAGCTTTCTAAATTCGAACAAGAAAACCAGCGTCGTCCTTCAGCAGAGGAACTTGCCAACCGACTCGACATTCCGGTAGAGAAAATCTCAAGTACAATCAGTGTTTCCGGTCGTTCCATCTCTGTAGACGCACCATTTGCCGAAGGAGAGGACAACTGTATGCTTGATGTGTTGACCAACGACGACTCCCCCATGGCAGACTCTTCGCTCAATCAAGAGTCGCTGTCGAAGGAGGTTGACCGAGCATTGAACCAATTGCATGACCGCGAACGCGAAATCTTAAAAATGTTTTTTGGCATAGGTTGTCAGGAAATGACTTTGGAAGAGATTGGTGACAAATTCGATTTGACACGAGAGCGTGTGCGCCAAATTAAAGAGAAAGCAATCCGTAAATTGAAAGGACAAAAGAGCAGACTCTTAAAATCGTATTTATAGTTAAGAACAATTATAAAATGCAACGAATCCCGGCTATTTCAGTCGGGATTCGTTGCATTTTATAACTAAAAAACATTTGTCCCCGTGAACCATCTCGGCCGAATCGTTGTTTCTTGAACAAAACTTATCCGTGAATAACAACAAGAAGCTAATAGATTAATTTGTATGAGACAGTTAAAGATTTCAAAATCAATCACCAATCGCAACAGTCAATCACTCGAAAAGTATCTACAGGAAATTGGCAAAGAGGACCTCGTTTCAACAGATGAGGAAGTTGAGTTGGCTCAGCGAATCAGACAAGGCGACCAAAAGGCATTGGATAAATTGACGCGCGCAAATCTTCGATTTGTTGTTTCTGTAGCAAAACAGTATCAGAACCAGGGATTGAGTCTGCCAGACTTGATCAACGAGGGTAATTTGGGCTTGATTAAAGCCGCTCAGAAATTCGATGAAACACGCGGTTTCAAATTTATCTCATATGCAGTTTGGTGGATTCGCCAATCGATTTTGCAGGCATTGGCAGAGCAATCAAGAATTGTCCGACTACCTTTGAATCAAGTTGGTTCGCTAAACAAAATTAGCAAAGAGCTTTCTAAATTCGAACAAGAAAACCAGCGTCGTCCTTCAGCAGAGGAACTTGCCAACCGACTCGACATTCCGGTAGAGAAAATCTCAAGTACAATCAGTGTTTCCGGTCGTTCCATCTCTGTAGACGCACCATTTGCCGAAGGAGAGGACAACTGTATGCTTGATGTGTTGACCAACGACGACTCCCCCATGGCAGACTCTTCGCTCAATCAAGAGTCGCTGTCGAAGGAGGTTGACCGAGCATTGAACCAATTGCATGACCGCGAACGCGAAATCTTAAAAATGTTTTTTGGCATAGGTTGTCAGGAAATGACTTTGGAAGAGATTGGTGACAAATTCGATTTGACACGAGAGCGTGTGCGCCAAATTAAAGAGAAAGCAATCCGTAAATTGAAAGGACAAAAGAGCAGACTCTTAAAATCGTATTTATAGTTAAGAACAATTATAAAATGCAACGAATCCCGGCTATTTCAGTCGGGATTCGTTGCATTTTATAACTAAAAAACATTTGTCCCCGTGAACCATCTCGGCCGAATCGTTGTTTCTTGAACAAAACTTATCCGTGAATAACAACAAGAAGCTAATAGATTAATTTGTATGAGACAGTTAAAGATTTCAAAATCAATCACCAATCGCAACAGTCAATCACTCGAAAAGTATCTACAGGAAATTGGCAAAGAGGACCTCGTTTCAACAGATGAGGAAGTTGAGTTGGCTCAGCGAATCAGACAAGGCGACCAAAAGGCATTGGATAAATTGACGCGCGCAAATCTTCGATTTGTTGTTTCTGTAGCAAAGCAGTATCAGAACCAAGGATTGAGTCTGCCAGATCTGATTGACGAGGGTAATTTAGGCTTGATAAAAGCAGCTAAAAAGTTTGATGAGACCAGAGGTTTCAAATTCATCTCATACGCAGTTTGGTGGATTCGCCAATCGATTTTGCAGGCATTGGCGGACCAGTCGCAGGAAATCAGACTGCCGTTGAATCAAGTAGGTTTAAACAATAGAATAAGCAAGGAGATCTCCAAATTTGAGCAGGAAAATCAACGCCGCCCGTCAGCGGAAGAACTTGCGCAGCGCCTTGATATGCCATTGGAAAAGGTGACAAGTGCCCTAAAAGCCTTCTACCGCACTGTGTCGGTCGACGAGCCTGTCGCTGACGGAGATGACAAATGCATGGCCGACACGCTTACCAACGATGACGTGCCAAGCACTGATGCCACGCTGACGCAAGAATCACTGTCGAAGGAAGTTGATCGAGCATTGAATCAATTGCAAGGTAAAGAGAGGGAGATTTTAAGGCTGTGTTTCGGCATTGGCTGCAGAGAGATGACATTGGAGGAGATTGGTGACAAGTTCAATTTGACGCGGGAACGAGTGCGCCAAATCAAAGAGAAGGCAATCCGCAAATTGAAAGGGGAAAAAAGCGCATTGCTAAAGTCATATCTATAAGACGTTGCCACCATTTTGCATGCAAAATGGTGGCAACATCTAAAGAAAATCGAGTAGGAGGAGTTTACCACCTACTCGATTTTAATTTATAAAAATCAAAAACGATCAATTCCGTCCAGTACGCGTAATCTTGTTTTTAATGTTTTCGTTAAATACCGATTCCTTCATTAATGATTCAACGGAGATGTGCATTCTGTAGCGCCAATAGTGCTTCGCAATCGCAGGAACATTGATTTGTTCATCGTTTGGATTCTCTTTGCGCAATTTTCCGTCAATCGACATCCAGTCCTGCCAAGGAAGTACCGTCAACATTGATGGCGACTCAAGATGCTGGCTCACAATAATGTCGCAAAGCCATGGCTCTGCATAAAATGGCGCGTCACCTTCTTGATGCAACATAGTGTTGTAGAATCGCTGAGTTTTGTCGTGGTTTTCCTCCCACCATTGTCTGATTCCACCCATATCATGGGTCGATGTAGTGCATACCGACAAATATGGATATTGATATGGATTGCCAAACTCGTCTTCTGGATTTTTGGGCATTCTTTGTATTTCCAGCGACAGAATCTGAAGTTGCTTCATCACCGCCGGCACACAGTCTGGGATCATTCCCAAATCCTCGCCGCACACAAGCATATCTGTTGAGTTTACCAAAGCCGGAAGTTTCCACATAGCCTTTCCATACCAGAAATCATTGTGACGATGGTAATAGAAGTCGTTATACATTCTGTTGAAGCACCACTTCTCATAATCATTCAGCGACCTATAGATGTAGGTGAATTGTGCTGAGATTCGAGGATGGTATTTGCCATGTTCTTCTGGGTCCTCGATGAAAAGCACTTCATCAAGCAAGCCGCACAGGGCGTTTTCCAATTTATTGTTCTTGTCGTTTTTCTCATACGACGCAAACAACTCCGCAACTTTCTGTTGCGTATCAACTTCAGGTTTCAGTTTGTAGCGTCCCCCTCCTATCGATTCCAGATATAGCGATTTTGCCTCTTCGGTATATTCTCCAAAGAAATCGGCAAGGAAGTAGTCCATAATATATGGTTTGCATTGGAGATCCGGATTTATCCAGAAGTCATAATTGTTGCGCATTTCATCTGGTGTATATGGTAACGCCGGGTTGAACACACCCAACAAGCCATGCACCGCCGACATGGGGATTTGCCAGATTCGGAAGAAGCCAAGGATATGGTCTATTCGATACAGGTCGAAATATTCCGACATCTTGCGCATCCTGTTTTTCCACCATTTGAAGCCGTCCTGACTCATACGCTCCCAATTATATGTCGGTAATCCCCAATTCTGACCAAGCACTGAGAAGTCATCAGGCGGCGCTCCCGCTTGGCTGTTCAGATTAAACAAATCTGGGTCAACCCAAGCATCCGCACTTGCGCGGCTGATACCGATAGGTATGTCACCTTTCAACACAACACCGTGCTTGTGAGCATAATCACAACTATCTTTCAGTTGTTTGTCAAGGTTGTATTGGATGTAATATGTCAGGTCGATTTCATCAGCATTGTCTTTGCACAACTCGTCGACAAGACTTTCGTCGAATTTTGAATACTTACCCCATTTGGTAAAGTCGGCAGTTCCAAATTTGTCACGCAACAAGCAGAATGCTGCATAATTCTTCAGCCAATACTCATTTTTTGCAAAGAACGATTTAAAGTTCTCCGTCTTCAAGGTCTTGGCTCCTGATTCGGCAAAGATTTCTCTCACATATTCCAGCTTGCCAGCATTGACACGCTCATAGTCGACTTGCGGAAGAGCATTCAACTCCACTGCCAGATTATTGAAATATTCCTGACGCTGATTGTCCTTCAGCTTGCCCAATGCCGGAATGTTCAAATACATCGGATGCAGTGCATAAGTCGAATTAGCTTTATATGGATAGGAATCCACCCATGTGTGAGTCATTGTAGTGTCGTTGATTGGTAGAATCTGCAAGACACGCTGCCCTGTCGCCGCCAGCCAATCAACCATTTTCTTTATGCTGAGGAAGTCGCCGGCGCCGAAATCCTCGTCGGTGCGGATTGAGAACACCGGAATAGCTGTACCTGCGCCCTTCCATAGCGCAGCGGAATCGTTGAATCTCAAGCCTGCGACAACAATACATCCGTTTTTGTCTGGAGCCGATATGTCAAGCACCCGGTTATTGCACCCTTCCCACGATTCAGTGCCGGTGTGTCTGTTTCTCTTGAAGAATTTATACTCCACCTGTTCCTCTTTTTCAGGAAATTGGAAAGCAACCGACCATATCGGATAATTGCAATCGGTAAGCGCCAACGCGTTCTCCTGGTCCCAATTTCCAAGCACATCGCAATTGCCTGTCACAAACAAGTCCTCGTCAGGTCTTACCGACGGAGCAAAAATCTCCAACGTGACGCCACCACGTTGATGAGGCAGCGCATCGTTTTTGTTTTCACGATGGAATATGGAATTGACAAACATCGACGAGTAGAATGATTTGTCATAGGGCTGGTCATTCCAGGAATCCAAGATTTCATAGACCTTGATTTCTTTTCCAAACGTGAACAAGTGAGGCTTGCCCCACTCCTTGCGAACTGCGCCATTGTCGTTTCGGACAATATAGCAATACTCAAACGATTTGACATTGCGCTTAATATCCACCTCTGTAGACCAAATGCCGTCCTCGTAGGTCATTTCCAACGCCTTGGACTCATTCCATTCGCCCAATTCCTTAACACTGCCCAAAAGATATAAGCTTTCCCCCCAGGCAGTGTTGTAGCCAATTCTAAATAACAATTTCATAGGTTAATATATTTACTTAATGAATATTCCATAGGTTAGTTTCTCTATCCGCATCTTGATGTGCCGCACGAAGTGCAAATCAAACAGCCCTCTTGGTATATCAATGTTTCTTGTCCGCAATTAGGACATTTCTGACCTTTGGCTTTGGTGCCTTCCGGCAAATACTTCTTCAAAGCCCGCTCAACGCCCATTTTCCAGGTGTTGATAGATTCGCTGTTGAGCTCGAGTCCACCAACCAGCTTCATCACTTGGTCAATTGGCATGCCATAGCGCAACACGCCTGATATCAATTTGGCATAATTCCAATACTCAGGATTGAACTTGTCAGAGAGGCCCTCTATTGTCGTCTTGTATCCACGCTTATTGATGAACTGAAAATCGTAGCGCTTGTTGCCATTCTCGTCAATAGCCTTGATGATTTTTCCTTTGCTCACAGATTTCGGACAGAAGATGCCATCTTCATCATCTGCAAGACCAGTAAATATTTCATAAGGTCTGCCATCGATAAGTCCGACAAACGCAATCCATTTCTCTTTGTTGTTCTGGAACCTGACAACATCCGCCTCCAATTCAATCGGACGTTTAAGCACATGGCGCTCCTCAAAACCTGTGTGGACAGGAGCCTCCACCTTCTTTTTTTCCTTCTGAGTCGACACAAGAACTCCTGAGCGAGAACCGTCACGATACACGGTGCATCCCTTGCATCCAGCCTTCCATGCCTCCATATACAGTTCGTTTATCAGATCTTCGGTCACATCCGACGGCAAGTTGATTGTAACACTTATTGAATGGTCAACCCATTTTTGGATTTCTCCCTGCATCTTAACCTTCTCATGCCAGTCAATGTCGTTTGCTGTGGCTTTGTTGTACGGAGATTTCGCCACCAATTCATCCAACTCCTCTTGTGAGAACTTTTCTTTGCGTTTGATGCCATTCGCATCCATCCAGGATATAAACTTATGGTGATAAACTACATATTCTTCAAACGCATCACCAGTTTCGTCTACATAATCCACATGTACACCCGGCTCATTCGGGTTAACCTTGCGACGGCGCTTATATACAGGCATAAAGACTGGCTCTATGCCGGATGTGGTTTGTGTCATCAAGCTTGTAGTTCCCGTCGGGGCGATTGTCAAGCATGCAATGTTGCGTCGCCCGTATTTTATCATCTCATCATACAAAGAAGGGTCAGCGTCCTTCAATCGGTTTATGTAAGGATTTGCCTCTTCCCTCTTGGCGTCGTACAAAGAGAATGCGCCACGCTCCTTTGCCATCTCGACCGAAGACCAGTAGGCCGCAAGTGCCAACGTCTTGTGTACAGACACAGAAAAAGCCGTAGCCTCTGGAGTTCCATAACGTAAGCCCATTGCGGCAAGCATATCTCCTTCCGCTGTTGTTCCAAGTCCAGTGCGTCGTCCAGCCAAAGTCTTGTTGCGGATTTTCTTCCACAGATTCAATTCTGTGGCTTTAACTTCTTCCGTTTCTGGATCGGACTCTATTTTGGCAATGATTTTATCAATTTTTTCCATTTCCAGATCGATAATGTCGTCCATCAGTCGCTGAGCACATCTGATGTGCTGTCGGAAAAGGTCAAAGTCAAATTCTGCTTCGGCTGTGAAAGGATTTTTTACGTATGAATACAGGTTTACAGCAATAAGCCGGCAGCTGTCATATGGGCACAACGGAATTTCGCCACAAGGATTTGTGGATATCGTTTTAAACCCTAAGTCAGCGTAACAATCAGGGATAGACTCTCGCGTTATCGTATCCCAGAAAAGCACACCTGGTTCAGCGCTCTTCCACGCATTATGCACAATCTTTCGCCAAAGGGCGTTTGCATTTATTTTTTTTGACACATATGGATGCTCTCTGTCAACCGGGAATTTCTGTTCATATTCCGCATCGGTTTCTGCCGCCCGCATGAACTCGTCGTCGACGCGTACCGACACATTGGCACCCGTAACTTTGCCTTCTGTCATTTTCGCATCGATGAATGCCTCGCTGTCGGGATGCTTTATTGAAACCGACAGCATCAACGCTCCGCGACGTCCATCTTGCGCAACTTCTCTTGTGGAATTTGAGTAGCGTTCCATGAACGGCACCAATCCCGTTGACGTAAGAGCTGAATTTTTCACAGGCGAACCCTTTGGGCGCACATGTGAGAGGTCGTGCCCCACGCCGCCTCTGCGCTTCATCAGCTGCACTTGTTCCTCGTCGATTTTGATGATGCCTCCATAAGAGTCCGGAGCGCCGTCAAGACCGATTACGAAACAGTTTGACAACGACCCTACTTGATAATTGTTTCCGATTCCCGCCATCGGGCTTCCTTGCGGCACAATGTATTTGAAATCCTTCATCAAGTTGAAAATATCCGTTTCCGACAAAGGATTCTTGTATTTACTTTCAATCCGTGCCAATTCCGATGCCAATCGATGGTGCATATCGTCCGGCGTCTTTTCATAAATGTTTCCGTATGAGTCCTTCAAAGCGTATTTGTTGACCCAGACGCGAGCAGCGAGTTCATCGCCGTTAAAATAGTCACATGAGGCATTGAAAGCCTCGTCGTAAGAATATATGTTTATCTCCACAACAGTGTTTGATTTAATAATAGTTACTGATGCTTTTCATTCATCAATGCAAAGATTGCAAAATTTCCAGTATTCTCAAAATATATTCAGACTATTTTATGCTCTTGGGTGTTTGTTGCTTTTTGCGACATTCCGGATTTATTGACTACCTTTGCAATAAAAACAATAAATTATGAATATGAATTTCTTCTTTAATCGTAAAACCATAAGAAAATACAAATCAGAAGCCATTCCCAGCGACACCATTGAGCGCATGCTTGATGCTGCGGCTCAATCCCCGACAACTGGAGGAATGCAACTATACAGTGTTGTCATAACAACAGACAAGAGCATCAAGGAAGAATTGGCAAAAAGTCATTTCAATCAGCCGGCGGCAACCGGAGCACCAATGCTATTAACTTTCTGCGCCGACTTCAACCGTTTTATAAAATGGTGCGAGCTGAGCAATGCCAAGCCAGGATTCGACAATTTCCAATCATTTGTCGCTGCGTTTCTCGACGCCACAATATTCGCCCAGCAATTCTGCACCATAGCCGAGATGAACGGACTTGGATGCTGCTACCTCGGCACGACAACATACAATGCCCCACAAATTGCCAAAACGCTTAATCTTCCACAATACGTTGTCCCTATCGTGACTCTGTCTGTCGGCATTCCCGATGATGATTCAGCCAAATCGGAGCGAATTCCATTGCAAGGAATCATACACAAGGAGCGATATGCTGATTATTCCACAACCGACATCTCCAATCTTTACAAAGAAAAGGAAGAGTTGCCGGCAAACATCAATTTTGTCAAGGAAAATGGGAAGGATTCATTGGCTCAGGTGTTTACGGATGTCAGATATTCCAAAGAAAACAACGAGACTTTCTCTAAAATATTTTTTGATTTTATCGAGCAGCAAGGATTCAAGTTCAGCAAATAGCCTGGAATATTCTTCAAGGATTCAGGAATGCCTATCGGTCCGAACCGTTTTGAGCAATTCAAGGAGTGAAACGTGGCGGCCCTGCTGTGTTAAAAAATGTTTTTGCCACAAGCCCATATTCGTGCCGCCCCACACCAACGGGAATGGCTTGAGAAGCCGTCTGCAGCACCATTTTCATTATTGGCACAAAGCCATCCAAAGGTTGGCTCGAATGCAACAAAAAGGTTAAAATGCTTTGTATCAACGATATTTTTTTATACCTTTGTCTGCGGAATTAAAAAAAACGAGAGAAAGAGATCTCTCCATTGCCGAAAATCGGCAGGGGCTTTTCTCAGGTGGACTCCCAAGAAAGCCTTTAGTGTGAACTATAATTTAAATGAATGAGGAGAACATTTACAGCAATTGCGACAATTGCCATATTGTTGGTATTTACATCTTCTTACAACAGCTATGATGTAAGTGTTGATATCAACTCTTTCGCCCCAAACTTTGAAATAAGCAAATTAGGGAATCATTTCAAACTAAGCGAAACGAGAGGCAATTATGTGATAGTCAATTTTTGGACGTCGGACGATGCGGAAGCTCGCATCAGAAACATTCATTACGACAGATTTTTCAAATCCATCGGAAAAAATTTGAGTTTTATTTCTGTTAATTTCGACGACAGCGACAATATGTTCAAAGAGCTTGTCAGAACAGATGGACTATCAGAAGTATCGCAATTTTACGAAAAAGACGGTATGGAATCCGAAGTGTACAAACGGTATCGTCTAAAGAGCGGAATGAACAGCTATCTTCTTGATAAAGACGGGAAGATTCTTGCCATCAATCCGACGCAGCAACAATTGACTAAATATTTTTGTCAATAGCCACACATGCCGGAACAATTGCAAAATTGTTCCGGCTTTTTATTAAGAAATTGTTTGGCATTTTTTTTGCTATAGGATATATAAAATAAATTTTGACAATGATTGATTTTACAGACAGCAAGTTGGTCGAAGAAGATGGAAGCCCACAAATATGCCAAATCTTCACAGATGTAAAAGCCAACGAAAATACTGACAACGATATAGACCCACAGTCATTTACGTCCGATGTTCCTATCTTGGCGCTTCGGAATATGGTGTTGTTTCCCAATGTCGCAATTCCAGTAGCGGTTGGCCGCGACAAATCTTTGGCACTAATTGAAGCGGCACAAAAAACGAAAACGCCAATCGGCGTAATCTGCCAAAAAGACGCAAAAGACGAGGACCCCGGTCAGGATGGTCTATATCAAATAGGCGTAGTCGCAGAAATTATACGAGTGTTGGAATTTCCAGACAATTCCACAAACGTCATCATCCAAGGCAAATACCCATTCCAACTCGACAGTGTGACAAGCACCAAGCCTTTCTTGAGGGCTAACATCACGCCACTTGAAGAAGAATACCCATTGTCAGACGACAAGGAGTTCAACGTACTGGTGACAAGTCTTCGTGAAATCACATTGAAGATGCTCGACAAGTTGGGTAACAAGATGAACGAATTGACTTTTGCCATAAAAAACATCGACAATCCAGTTCATCTGATTGATTTCTTGTGCGCGAACTCCCCTTTGGAACCCAATGTCAAACAGCGGTTGCTGTCCAACCTTTCGATAAAGCAACGGGCATATTCCCTGTTTATGTATCTCAACAGAGAGTCTCAACTGGTTGACATCCGCGCAGACATTGAGTCAAGAACACAGAAAGATATTTCCGAGCAACAACGGGCACATTTCCTTCAGCAGCAAATCCGCACAATTCAGGATGAGCTTGGAGACACCGACGAGCACGATATTGACGAGCTTTATCAAAGAGCCGAGCAGAAACTGTGGAATGAGGATGTCAAGAACACATTCAAAAAGGAGATGCGCAAACTTGAACGTCTACAGCCACAAACTCCAGACTATTCTGTGCAGTACAACTATTTGGAGACACTTCTCGACTTGCCCTGGAATGAATATACAGAAGACAATTTCGATATTCCCAATGCAGAAAAACAGCTCGACAAAGACCATTTCGGACTGGACAAGGTAAAAGAGCGCATTCTTGAGCATTTGGCAGTGCTTAAGCTGCGAGGCGACATGAGAGCCCCAATCTTATGTCTATATGGACCTCCGGGAGTCGGCAAAACCTCTCTTGGCAAGTCGATAGCGGAAGCCTTGCATCGCAAATATGTGAGAATGTCGCTTGGCGGACTGCATGACGAAGCGGAAATCCGAGGCCATCGCAAGACATATATAGGTGCTATGCCGGGACGAATCATACAAGGTTTGATTAAGAGCAAGTCATCGAATCCGGTATTTGTTTTGGACGAGATTGACAAACTTGGCCAAGATTTCAAGGGCGACCCGTCGTCGGCATTACTGGAGGCATTGGATCCTGAACAGAACTGCCATTTCCACGACAACTATGTGGACGTTGACTACGACCTGTCGCGTGTGATGTTTATCGCCACCGCCAATACCCTATCAACCCTTTCTCAGCCATTGCTTGACCGTATGGAGCTGATAGATGTGTCAGGTTACATTTTGGAAGAGAAGGTTGAAATCGCAAAGAAATTCTTGGTTCCGAAACAGTTGAAAGAACACGGATTCGAGGAAAAGGAGATTTCTTTCCCTAAAAAGGTTCTTGTGAAAATTGTGGAATCCTACACACGAGAATCTGGAGTCAGACAACTGGAAAAGAAAATAGCAAAAGTGATGCGCCGCATCGCATTGCAGAAAGCGAGCGGAAAGCCTTTTGAAAAGACTGTTTCTATCGACGCCCTTAAAGAGTATCTAGGACAGGAGGAATTCAGCCCTGACCGCTACGAGGGAAACGATCAAATCGGAGTTGTGACTGGTCTTGCGTGGACTGCTGTCGGAGGAGAGATTTTGTTTATCGAGTCATCTCTGTCAAAAGGCAAAGGCGAGAAGCTGACTCTTACCGGAAACCTCGGAGACGTGATGAAGGAATCGGCGGTTATTGCCCTACAATATTTGAAAGCCAATTGCAACAAATTCGGCATATCGCCTGACATATTCGACAGTTACAATGTGCACATTCACGTTCCAGAGGGTGCAATTCCTAAGGATGGGCCATCAGCCGGTGTCACCATGGCGACATCTTTGGCATCTTCTTTTACAAAAAGAAAAGTTAAGGACCACATTGCGATGACCGGAGAGATTACACTGCGCGGGAAAGTGCTTCCTGTAGGCGGCATCAAAGAAAAAATTCTTGCGGCCAAACGTGCAGGAATTACAGATATTATTCTGTCGAAGGAAAATAAGAAAGACATTCTGGAGATTAAACCGTTATATTTGAACGGTCTGACATTCCATTATGTCTCAACAATCAAAGATGTTCTTGATCTGGCTCTGACAAACGAAATCGTTACAGAATAAAATGAATTATTGCTGTCCGATAAAACTCAGAAAACGCAATAAAGTATGACTCGAATGCTAATTTTACGGCGTTCGAGTCGTACTTTTTGTTTATTAAGCCTACCTTAATCAAAAAGAGATGGTTCAGAAGGTGCATCGAAAGCCTTGGAAAGAATGATATCCCATTCCTTTTCGGGGTTGTTGAACAGGCTGTAGAAATCGACGTAGTACATCAGTGTTATCCTGACCGCCATAAAACCGTCAGGAGCCTGATACATTCGGGGAAAGAATATGTCGGCAAGAGGCATATAAATCATGGTATATGACCTCAAATATGGCTTCCTGACGCCTTTTGTTGGCGTCGGCGAGTGTACTGCGTCCAATCTTGAATGTGATTCCTCCTTGTTCACCGACGACAGGCGGTTCTCTCCGAGTATCGGATTCTCAAAATCGGGAATGTCCTCTATGTACCGCTTGTTGCCCGATGCGTGGTCTATTGCATACATAAACTCCTGCAGTCCGAGCATACTGTTCTGCAACGCCTCCTTCGTTTGGAAGCCTTTGCTCTTGACCTTCTTCTCATACTCGTCCCGTGCGCTTACTCTTTCTCTCACGCTTCTATCCACGTCCTCCGACACACGTGACGCATAGTCGAAGATGCTCTCGCCCGGCTTTCTGCTGAAGCGTGGCTTATCCTCGTTTTTGGGATTCTCTCTGACGGAGCGCTCGATTGAATCTGACCCTTTTTTGCCGTCATCAATAATTTCTTCGCCAAAAAGTTTTGGATTCTCAAAATCTTTCACTTTCTTTGCCACATCATCCAAGTTGAGATAGTTAACCTCAGCGAGATTCGTTCGCTGTTTATCTATCAATGCTTGGATTTTTTCTTTGTCTGCATATAAGAGTTTTCCCTGCGAAATCCAATTCAGCCACTCGTGACTATCTTTGTTGAAAAGCCCTCGAATATCGTTTACGACAATCCCCCTTCTGTTCTGGTTGAAATGAATGCCTACGACAAACTTCTTGCCGTCTCGTTCTATTTCAACTATTAGATTTTGAGACTTGTCTTTATTCCCGTATTCAAAAACTGCAATTGGGGCCTGGATGGCTTGTGGTAAATTGGCGATGTCTTTTACATCGAACCTATGCCCTCTGTTAGCGGCTTTTTTAGAAAGTTGTTTGGCACTTAACTCTATCGGCAGATTCGGCACTCCCGTAGAAAGCAATATCTCTGACGGCATACCTAATTTGTAGACGTGCCCTTCTTCAAGTTCTCCTTTTACTTGCATTTCAAGTTCCTCATTGAATCTATCATTTGCTTTCTTAACAACCATCGTCCTCGTCCCACCTTCAAGACCTTGTATGTCACGCCAATCATCACCCGGAATGTCGCGTCGTCTCTCCTTGTCCTCAAATTCAGACAGATATGCTTTTCCGTATGTAAAACCTTTATTGTCTTTTTCCTTGGCATTGTCAATATACCAGTAACAACTTGCTATGTTGTTACTGTCACCACTGCCTCGCCTGTCAATTGCCGCAGATATGCCGCTGCCGACAGGCTTTGACAATCCCTTCTCCCAACCGAATTTCAGACTTCCCTGCGCTCCTATAGGCAGCATTCCGTCCTCCGTTATCTCGGAATAATGATTTCTGCCGACATTTGTCCGTTCACCATCCTTTACCTTAAACTCTCCGCTCCAATGGTCGCTGCCTCTGACAACATACTTGCCGCCCTTGTCTTCTCCGTACCAATACTCGGAGCCTGAATATGATGTATAGTCCGGTTTTCCTTTCGGTCTTTCCGTGCCTTCAAACACCGCTTTGGTGTCTTTATAAAAATTGTCGAATGTGAAAGTCCTCGATGTCGGCTTCACTCCGTTTATCAAGTCCCTCATAGCCATATCAGCCAACTCCTCGGCGCTGCGGTAGCGGTTGATGCCGAACATCCTCGCCACTCCTTCCCAGAACCGCGCTA
>OFMQ01000133.1_pt1 | contig 58020 bp, 60 predicted proteins | sample 1541851 | NCBI WGS metagenome assembly OFMQ01 (sample SAMN04209227, study PRJEB22552) | human gut metagenome | biome: gut; material: feces | host: Homo sapiens | place: USA: Oklahoma | reverse complement strand
ACCTGAACAGGAACGGCTTCCTACTTTTTATGCAGGTCCGGGTAGTCATGCCTTCCTGAATTAAATCCCAATTTTATGCACCTTCTCATCATCCGTAATAAATATCGCCTCCACTCCATCCATACTCTGGATCAGTTCCATTCCTTTCTCGTATCCCAGTAGAAAGCAGGTTGTGCTGAGTGCATCTGCTTTTGTAGAAGAGTCTGTGATGATCGATACGCTGTAAAGATTGTTCTCGCACGGATATCCGGTTCGTGGATCCAGGATGTGATGATATAGTTTTCCGTTTTTCTTAAAATACCGTTCATAGATTCCGGAAGTTACAACTGTCTGGTCTTTTAACTGTACAGAGGTGATAGCTTCACCGGATTCATCGAAAGGTTTCTGGATTCCGATGTTGTATTTGCTTCCGTCGGGTTTGGTGCCGATGACATCAACGTTTCCTCCAAGATTGATGATCGCATGTTTTATCCCTTGCTTTTTGAGATATGTTTTCACCTGGTCGGCAATGTATCCTTTGGCGATGGCTCCCAGATCGATGCCGGCTTCGGGATCTTCCAGTGTAACGGTGTTATCCTGAATGTCGATCTTTGTGTAATCAACGTGGCTTACGGCCTGGGCAATGGCATCGGAAGATGGAACCGTTGGTTTATCTGCCTTGAAATTCCAGAGAGCCGATACCGATTCAATGGTGAGATCAAAGGCACCGCCGGAAAGTTCGCTGTAATGGATACCCTCCTGAATAAGATTGGCCGTTTCGGAAGAGACAGTGAAGGGCTGACCGTTTGCGTGGTTTAATTTATAAAGTTCACTGTCTGTATTGGTGGTGGAGAACATTGTGTCATATTTTTCGCAAAGTTTCTTCAGACCATCCAGAATACTTTCATCTGCAGGATCAAGGATCTGGATCTTGATGACAGTGTCAAAGAGCATGTCGGTATAAGTAAGATCCTGATCGGTCTGTGTACTGCTTTTTGCGCCGGAGCATCCGGTCAAGAGAAGAGCAGAGGCAGTGAGAACCGCACTGAGTTTTTTTATGATATTATTTTTTTTACATTTCATAATACTAATAACCTCGTAGTTGATGATTTTCTATCATGTATTTACATAACTTGTAGTATAACATGAAAAAAAACAGATGCAAACCAAACATATTTTCTTTTTTGTTGAATGGGACAATTTCTTGTGATAGAATAGTACCGTTAGTAGACAAGGAGAGAACGTATGAATTGGAAGAAAAAAGATGCGGTTCTTATATTGACAGTTCTTTTGATTGCCGGTGCAGCTTTCGGTGTACATGAATTTGCCGGCGGGGATGGAGCTGATACCGTGACTGTGAAGGTGGATGGTAAGGTGACAGGAACCTATCCGCTCGCAAAGGATCAGAAGATTAGGATCAATGGCGGTACGAATATACTTACGATAAAGAACGGAAAAGCGAAGATGACAGATGCAGACTGTCCGGATCAGTTGTGTGTACATCAGAAAGCAGCTTCAAAGAATCATGAGAGCATTATCTGTCTGCCGAATAAAGTAGTGGTTGAGGTAGACGGAAGTGAAGAAAGTGAATTCGATGCAGTGGCAAATTAGGAGGGACATTGTGAAGAATAGAGTGGCATATTTTGGAGTGTTTACGGCACTGGCGCTGATATTCAGCTATGTGGAGACGCTGATCCCTATCAATTTCGGAATCCCGGGAGTGAAGCTCGGGCTTGCGAATCTGGTGATCGTGATCGCGTTATATAAGATGAAGCTGACGGAGGTATATCTGTTGTCTGTGGTCAGAGTACTACTGTCAGGATTCATATTTGGAAATTATTTCAGTATCATTTACAGCCTGGCCGGTGGATTGTTAAGTCTGACGGTAATGGCACTCTTGAAGAAGAACAAAGGATTCAGTGTGATGGGAATCAGTGTGGCGGGCGGAGTGTTCCACAATGTGGGACAGCTGATCGTTGCAATGCTTGTGGTGGAGACATTCAGTGTCGGTTATTATTTCCCGGTGCTTCTGGTCGCAGGACTGATTACCGGACTGGTGATCGGGATCGTGTCGGCGGAAATGTTGAAGAGAATTAAGAATATACAGTTTTGATGGAGGAACTATGATTACATATATACGTGGAATTCTGGAAGGAATGGAAGAAGACAAAGTCATTGTAGATGTCGGCGGTGTCGGATATGGAATCTACATGGCAGGGACCGCAATGGGCAGGCTTCCGGCTCTTGGAAAAGAAGTAAAGATCCACACACATCTGCATGTTAAGGAAGATCTGATGCAGTTGTATGGCTTCCTTACCAGGGATGAACTCCGTGTGTTCCGGCTTCTGATCGGTGTCAGCGGGATCGGACCGAAAGGCGGTCTTGGGATTCTTTCGGCACTCGGACCCGATGATCTGAGATTTGCGGTTGCGTCGAATGATGTAAAGGCAATACAGGCGGCACCGGGAATCGGTAAAAAGACGGCGGAGAAGCTGATTCTGGAACTAAAAGACAAGTTGAAGCTGGAGGATGCGCTTGAGAATGCCGCGAATGCAGTGCAGAACACGGCAGATACATCTGTAGGCATGGCAAATGAGATGACAGGAGAAGCGGTACAGGCACTGGTTGCACTCGGGTATGGCAATACCGAGGCATTAAAAGCAGTCAGACAGGTAGAGATTACGGAAGAAATGAGTGTGGAAGATGTTCTCCGTCAGTCTCTGAAATATATGTTGTAGAAGGTAAGGCAGACAGATGAGCAGAAGAATTATGACGACTGAGAATCTGGAAGAAGATGTCAGGATCGAGAATCATTTAAGACCTCAGCTTCTGGAAGATTACATTGGTCAGGCAAAAGCAAAAGAAATGCTGAAGATTTATATTGAAGCGGCAAAGGCGAGGGGCGAGGCACTGGATCATCTTTTGTTCTATGGACCTCCGGGACTTGGAAAGACGACACTTGCGGGAATCATTGCCAATGAGATGAATGTAAATATGAAGATCACATCAGGACCGGCGATCGAAAAGCCGGGAGAGATGGCGGCAATCCTGAATAACCTGCAGGAAGGGGATGTCCTTTTTGTAGATGAGATCCACCGCCTGAACCGTCAGGTGGAGGAAGTGCTGTATCCGGCAATGGAAGACTATGCGATCGATATTATGATCGGAAAGGGCGCTTCGGCAAGATCGATCCGTCTGGATCTCCCAAAATTCACCCTGGTAGGGGCAACGACAAGGGCAGGTATGCTGACAGCGCCTTTGCGGGACCGCTTCGGTGTGGTGACCAGGATGGAATATTATACGGTCGAAGAACTGAAGATGATCATTTTACGTTCGGCAAAGGTTCTGGAAGTCGGGATTGATGAAAATGGTGCATATGCGATGGCGAGACGTTCGCGGGGGACTCCGAGGCTTGCCAATCGTCTGTTAAAGCGTGTCCGGGATTTTGCCCAGGTGAAATATGACGGCTACATCACAGAAGAAGTGGCGGATTATGCACTGGATCTTCTGGATGTGGATAAGGAAGGTCTGGATCAGACGGACAGAGGGATCCTTCTGGCTATGATCGGGAAATTCGGCGGCGGCCCGGTCGGATTGGAGACGCTTGCGGCATCGATCGGAGAAGATCCGGGTACGATTGAGGATGTATATGAGCCATATCTGTTGAAGAATGGGTTTATTCAGAGAACTCCAAGAGGAAGAGTCGTGACGGATGCGGCATATGCCCATCTGGGAATTTGTAAGGAAAATGAATAAAATAGTTGGTTTTTCTTACAGATTAGTTTATAATAGTTATCAGAAATTATGAAAGTTCGAGGAGGCTTCTTATGGCATCATCAAAAAACTATACAGAAGTATTAATAGGAGGAAAGGTTTTTACTTTAAGTGGATTTGAAAGTGAAGACTATTTACAGAAAGTTTCTACATATCTGAACCATAAGCTGGACGAATGCAGCAATAGTGAGGGATATCGCAAGCAGAGCGCAGAGACCAGAAGTATTCTGTTGGCGCTGAACATTGCGGATGATTACTTTAAGGCGAAGAAGCAGGGCGGTACACTGGAAAGTGATATCGAGGCAAAAGATAAAGAGATGTATGACTTAAAGCATGAACTGATATCCGTTCAGATCAAGCTGGAGAATGCAGAGAAAGCGATGGACAAGCTGAAGGAAGAGAATAAGGAACTTCAGATGAAGATCGTACAGCTGGAAACAGAGATTAAGAATAATAAGTAAGAATTAGGCTGTCGTATGACAGCCTTTTTTACAAGTTTGGAATAAAAAGAAAGAGTTGAAAAAGACAGGATAGGATACTATGAACAGAGATGTAGAGATATTAGCTCCGGCAGGGTCGATGGAGTGTCTGCGGGCAGCGGTGGCCGCAGGTGCGGATGCAATATACCTTGGCGGTACAAAATTTGGGGCGAGAGCATATGCACAGAATCTTTCGGAAGAAGATCTGGTGCAGGCAATTGAATATGTGCATATTCATGGAAGAAAGATTTATATGACGGTGAATACACTCCTGAAAGACAGGGAACTGAATGAACTGTATGCGTACCTGCTTCCTTATTACAAGGCAGGACTGGATGGAGTGATTGTACAGGATATCGGTGCGGTTAAGTTTATAGGAGAATATTTTCCTGAAATGCCGGTGCATGCCAGTACACAGATGACGATCACCAATACACTTGGAGCAGACTTCTTAAAAAGATACGGAATTACGAGAGTTGTACCGGCAAGAGAACTTTCTTTAAAGGAAATCCGTGATATGAAGAAACAGACAGGACTGGAGATGGAATGTTTTGTACACGGAGCCCTTTGCTATTGTTATTCCGGACAGTGTCTGCTAAGCAGCATGATTGGTGGACGAAGTGGCAACAGGGGACAGTGTGCGCAGCCATGTCGTCTGCCTTATCAGACAGAAGGAAAGAAACCGGCGGATCTTATGAGTCTGAAAGACTTGTGCACAATTGACATTTTACCGGAACTGATCGATGCCGGGATTGATTCGTTTAAAATTGAAGGAAGAATGAAACAGCCGGAATATGTATATACGGTTGTAAAAATGTATCGTAAATATGCAGATCAGTATCTGAAACTTCAGAAAGAAGGCAAAGGAAAATCCTCGTATCATGTATCAGAGGCAGACAAAAGAGAGTTACTTGCAACTTATCAGAGACGTGGTTATTGTGAAGGCTACTATTATCAGCATAACGGCAAGGACATGGTATCTTTGAAGCGTCCAAAGAATGAAAGAGATGGAAGTGCAGAGGAAAAGCCATGGCAGGATATAAAAGTACAAGAAAAAATTAATGGTATTTTAACACTTTCTGTCGGAAACCGTGCTAAACTAACAGTATCATGCGGTGATGTTACTGTAGAATGTATCGGACAGGAAGTGCAGGCGGCACAGAAACAACCGTTAGATCCGGCAAGAATCGAAAAGCAGATGCGCAAAACCGGTAATACAGAGTTTACATTTGATAATCTGGAGGTTCTGATTGAAGGAAATGTATTCCTCCCGATGCAGGCATTGAATGAACTGCGAAGAGAAGGTATTGAAGAACTGACGGAGCAGATACAGATGCAGTATAGACGGGAAGAAGCCGGTTGTGGAATGAAAACAGCAACAGCGGGATTCGATAGCGATGCGGATGGTGTAACAGAAACAGCAGGCAAAAAAGAATGCTGTATATCTGCAAGTGTACAGAACAAAGCTCAGCTTGATACAGCGGTAAACAGCAAAATCCGGTACATCTATCTGGAAGAGGATGTAGAATTTGAACGGGAAGACGGTGTACAGTATTTCCTTGCCATGCCATATATTTTCAGAGAGAATACGATCAAAAGATATGAAAAAATGTATACAGAGATCGAGAAAAAATATGATGGTATTCTGATCCGGAACTGGGAAAGCTATGCGTGGCTGAAACGGCATGAATATCAGAAAGAAATCCGCAGTGATTATAACCTTTATATATTTAATCGGAAGACAAAAGAGGAATTGAGACGATTGGGAATTGCCCGGGGAACGGCATCAGTGGAATTGAATGACCGTGAACTGGCAAGAATTGGAATAGAGGAGCAGGTGTTTATCGCATATGGTTATCAGCCGGTGATGATCAGTGCAGGATGTATCCAGAAGACCAGTGCTTCCTGTGATGGAAAAGGCGGTGTACTTTCGATTTCGGATCGTTATCAGAAGAAGTTTGCAGTCAGACGATATTGCAGAGACTGCTATAATGTGATGTATAATTCGGCTCCGCTGTTCCTAGCCGATAAGGCAGAAGAGGTACATGCATTGGCACCCGCAGAATTACGTCTGGACTTTACGACAGAAAGCAGCGGACAGGTGAAAGAGATCTGTCATGCATATACGCTCGCATTCGAAAAAGGGTGTAAGACAGAACCTCCGATGCAGGACTATACAAGAGGACATTTTAAAAGAGGAGTAAAGTAGGTGAAGAGTTGGTAAATATAATTGTACAGTTATCAAAATATCTGATGATTCTGATGATCACAGTGTATACATATCTGTGCTTCAGCATTTTCGGGTATTATGATCCGGATAAAAAGAAACGGTGTCTCAGAAAGCAGAATGTGTTGATGTTCGTGATGCATCTGACAGCATTTCTCGTGATGTATCTGGAAAAAAAGGACACAAAGATTCTGGCGTTATATCTGATGCAGGTAACGCTTCTTGGAGGAACCATCCTGTTATATAGTTTTATTTATCCAAAAGTATCGCGTCTGGTTGTAAATAATATGTGCATGCTTTTGAGTATTGGATTTATCATGATCACCAGATTAAATTATGATAAAGCGGCGAAGCAGTATCTGATCGCAGCAGCGGGAATTGTGCTTTGTCTTGTAATTCCGATCATCATCCGGAAGGTCCGCTTCTTATCAGAATGGAGAATCCTTTATGGAATTGTCGGAATTGTATCGCTGGCGGTGGTTGTGGTTGTCGGAAGAGTATCCTATGGTGCGATGCTTGGTTTTACGGTTGCGGGAATCAATATTCAGCCGTCGGAGCTGGTGAAGATCGTATTTGTGTTCTTTGTAGCATCCAGTTTTAAGCGTTCGACGGAATTTAAAGATCTCGTAGTGACGACGGTCGTAGCTGCTTTTCATGTGCTGATCCTGGTGGTATCGAAAGACCTTGGTGCGGCACTGATCATATTTGTGGTATATCTGGTTATGTTGTATGTGGCAACCCATCAACCACTGTATATTCTTGCCGGACTTGGCGCAGGAAGCTTGGGAGCAGTTGCGGCATATCATTTGTTTACGCACGTTAAGACGCGTGTCAATGTGTGGAGAGATCCATTCGGAACTTATGATAATGGCGGCTATCAGGTGGCACAGTCATTATTTGCCATCGGAACCGGTGGATGGTTTGGTGCGGGACTCTATCAGGGACAGCCGGATACGATTCCGGTATCTGCAGAAGACTTTATCTTTTCTGCGATTTCGGAAGAGATGGGACTGATCTATGCAATGTGCCTGATTCTGATCTGTGTAAGCTGCTATGTAATGTTTTTAAATATTGCAATGCAGCTGCATAATCTGTTTTATAAGATGGTAGCACTGGGACTTGGTACCTGTTACATATTCCAGGTGTTCTTGACAATCGGAGGGGCAACGAAGTTCATTCCGTCAACAGGTGTAACACTTCCGCTTGTAAGTTATGGTGGAAGTTCGTTGATCAGTACACTGATCATGTTTGCAATTATCCAGGGACTGTATATTTTAAGAGAAGACGAGGAAGAGGATATTGAGAGAAGGAAGAAAGAACGGTTACGAGCAAAGAGAAGCCGACAGGAGAATGCGGCAAGATATCGAGAGACAGAATATGACCCGCAAAGAGCGAAAAGAAGCCAAAAAGCGCGAAAAGAAGCGGCTCAAGGCAAAGCGCGCAAGAAACAAAGAATTCGCTAGAGTTACTTATGTGTTTGTGGGACTGTTTCTGGTGCTGCTTGGATATATCGGATATTTTCAGGTGAAAAAGAGTCAGGATATCATACGCAGTCCATATAATGCGAGACAGAATTCCAATGCAAAGCGCGTGACCAGAGGAACGATCGTAGACAAGAATGGAAATGTGCTTGCGAAGACAGATACGGCTGCAGATGGAAGTGAGACAAGAGAGTATCCATACGGAAACGCATTTGCACATGTAGTTGGTTACAATGTGCAGGGAAAATCAGGAATCGAATCGTTGGGAAATTATGATCTTCTGACATCGGATGAGAATTTTCTGATTAAGCTTAAGAATGAATTCCAGGATAAAAAGAATATGGGAAACACGGTTGTGACTACATTGGATGCGGATCTTCAGGAAGCAGCATATCAGGCACTGGGAGATAAAAAAGGTGCGGTCGTAGCTATGGAACCAAAGACAGGAAAGATCCTTGCCATGGTATCCAAGCCGGATTTCGATCCGAATGCAGTGGAAGAGAACTGGAACAGCTTAAGTTCAGATACGAACAGTGTGCTGCTGAATCGTGCGACGCAGGGACAGTATGCACCGGGATCAACATTTAAAGTTGTAACACTTCTGGAATTTATGCGGGAGAATCCGGATTACAGCTCTTATTCTTATAACTGTACGGGTTCGATCGAGAACAGCGGAATTAAGATTCATTGTTATAATGGACATGTTCACGGACAGGTAAATCTGCAGGACAGTCTGGCATATTCGTGTAATACATCATTTTCTAATATTGGTCTTTCGTTAGACCCGTCGAAGTTTAAAAAGACGGCAGAGGAAGTTCTGTTTGATTCTAAACTGCCTTCGGATCTTCCATACAGTAAGAGCAGCTTCACACTGGACGGTTCAGCCGGGAATGGCACGAAGATGATGACGGCAATGGGACAGGGAGAGACGCAAGTGAGTCCGTATCATATGGCGTTGATTACATCTGCAATCGCAAATGGTGGAAAGCTGATGAAACCGTATCTGGTTGACAAGGTAACGAATGCATCGGGTGCAGTTATGAAAGAGACGGATCAGGAAGAGTATAAGCAGCTTATGACCGAAGAAGAAGCGTCTCAGATCAAAGAGTATATGAAGAGTGTAGTAGATTACGGTACGGCTTCTGTATTAAGTGGACAGAGTTATACGGCGGCAGGAAAGACAGGTACCGCAGAATACAGTTCGGATAAAGAAAAAGATCACTCCTGGTTCATTGGAATGTCGAATGTAGAAGATCCGGAACTGGTTGTCAGCGTGATTATTGAATCTTCGGATGGAACTGCTAAAGCGGTAAATGTTGCAAAAGAGATTTTTGATTCGTATTATCGTTAGAGTTAGGATCTGGTATCGGTCAGATATCATGAGAGATATAGTTAAAAAGAAATGTATAGAAGGACGGAAAATATGCGATACTATAAGCATCTGTACCTGACAGAAGGGCTGGAAAAGAAAAAAGAAAAAATCATCCGTAAGCTGGAAGCCGGTAAACTGCAGCCAGGTGTGCATGTGATCACACTGGCAGTCAGCGAGAGAAACCAACTCGAGATCTATCCGACAATTCAGTTTAAGCAGCCTGCATTCCCGGAGCAGGAACTGTTCGTGGTGGGGATCACGAAAGGATATGATGAAGCGGTGGAACTGGTAGAACAGATTGTACAGGAAGTATATGACCAGACAGGTACATGCGATATACGGTCTTATATATTAGAAAAAGAGCAGGGAAGATAAGATGGTGTTACATATTCTTTTGATCATTTTAAAAATAATAGGGATCATAATTGCGGTGCTTCTCGGACTGATACTTTTACTTCTGGTGATTCTTTTGTGTGTTCCGGTCAGATACCGCATGGAGGCGTCGATGCCCGGCGAGATAAAAGAAAGTACCGTACGCGGGCGCGTGACGTGGCTTTTGCGCCTGATACGGATAGATGCATCCTTTGAAGAACAGGAACTAAAATGGCGTGTAAGAATTGCATGGAAATCTTTTGGAAGTGAACCTAAAAAGGAGGTAACTCATGGAGAAGAAAATACAGATCGGGAAGAGACTCGGAAAGAACAGAGAGTGGAAAGCAGTCGCGGACTACCGAAAGTGGAAAAAGAGTCTGCAGAAGAAAAAACAATTGTGGAAAGCGGCCAGGCAGCTTCGAAGGATATGGAAGAAAGGTCCGGAAAAAAGACTGAAAAAAGCCCAGAAAGCATTTTACAAAAAACTCATGAGAGACCTGAAAAAGTTCAACCGGAAAAAAACAGTGAAAAACCGGAGAAGACGGATAAGATAGAAAAAAAGGAAGAAAAAACCGGAAGATTTGAGAAGATCAAATGTACAATTGTAAAGTTCTGTGATAAGATAAAGCATACAGTCGGACATGCGGAAGAAAAGCTGGAGAGTTTGTCGGAAAAGAAAGATAAGATCATAAAAGAACTGGAAGATCCGGTACATCAGAAAGCTTTTTCAAAGGCCAAAAAAGAAACAGGGAAACTGCTGAAACGCTGGAAACCAAAAGTGATAAAAGGTACCGTTCGTTTTGGATTCGAGGATCCATGCCATACAGGGCAGGTGCTTGCAGCTTTCAGTATAATCTACCCATTTATCGGAGAATTTTTATCGATAGAACCGAATTTTGAAAGAAGGATCCTGAAAGGGGATGTAAAGGTCCGCGGAGGATTCCGCATGGTGCCTCTGGTTTGTTTCCTGTGGAATCTGGTGTGGTGCAGGGAAATCCGAAAGACTTACCATGATATCCGGGAGTTTCAATTATAATCCGATGATAGATCAGACGAATATAAACAGAACAAGTATAGATTAGACAGTGCAAGTCGATAGTACGAGGAGGAAAAAAGATGGCTGAAAATAATTTTAAGGGAACTGTAGAGGCGCTGTTCCATGGGATGGACGCAGTTGTGTCATCCAAGACGGTAGTAGGAGATGCAATCCATATCGGAGATACGATCATCTTACCGCTGGTGGATGTGTCATTTGCGGTAGGTGCGGGCGCGTTCAATGCAGATAAGAAAGAAAAAGGTGCCGGAGGTATCGGTGGAAAGATGACACCAAGTGCAGTGCTGGTGATTCAGAATGGTCACACCAAGCTTGTGAATATCAAGACTCAGGATACGATCACTAAGCTTTTGGATATGGTTCCGGATGTGATGGATCGTTTCACATCCAGAAAAGAAGACAATGTTACAGAAGACGATGTGAATAAGATCCTGGACGAAGCAGAAAAATAACCGGAATTTTTTGAAGCAGCATACATATAATGTACAAAAAGCAGGTGTGTGTCTGTGAAGAGAATCGTAGGATTTGCGTTGTTCTGGGTGGCAGCAGGAATGGTTTTGGCTCTGGTCTTACCGGGCTTATTCTGCCAGATCCTGTGTATTATTCTGTGTATTGCGGTGGGATATTGCCTGTTTTGCTGCTAAAAATAAAATGTAAACAAAAAAATATTAAATAACTCTTGCAATTCTTGCAACAGTCTGCTAGAATAACTATTGTTGCGAGTTCGGACAAAGAACTTATTATGAGCGTTAGGAGGTGCAGTCATGGCAAAATGTGCTATTTGTGAAAAGGGTGCTCACTTTGGAAACAATGTCAGCCACTCTCATAGAAAATCACCAAAGATGTGGAAATCAAATGTAAAATCTGTTCGCGTGAAAACAGAAAACGGAGCTACAAAGAAGATGTATGTTTGTACTTCTTGTTTGAAATCAGGAAAAGTTGAGCGTGCATAAGATGTATTGAAACTCAGATTTCGCTGTGTGGAATCTGAGTTTTTTTGCGCAACAAGAACTATTGTAATTGAAGATAGAACAGGGTATAATAAAATATATTGTGTTTTGATTTTGATAGATAATGAAAGAAGTGGAGGTTTTGGCTATGAAAGGATGTATGAGTACAGATTTAGGAATTATTACGATCGATCCTGAAGTAATTGCAAAATATGCAGGAACAGTAGCTGTAGAATGCTTTGGTATAGTAGGAATGGCAGCTGTGAATATGAAAGATGGACTGGTTCATCTGTTAAAGAAGGAAAGCCTGACAAGAGGAATCCATGTAAATATAAGTGATGATAACCATATCAGTATTGACTTCCACATTATTGTGGCATACGGCGTAAGTATTTCCGCTGTAACAGACAATCTGATCAGTGATGTAAAATACAGAGTGGAAGAATTCTCCGGTATGCAGGTAGATAAGATCAACGTCTATATTGAAGGCGTCAGAGTCATTGATTAGTTTGTGGATTTAAGGAGGAACGTAAGAAGTGGCTACGAAAACGATTAATGTGGACGTACTTGCAAAGATGTTTCTTGCAGGTGCTCAGAACATTGAAGCGAAAAAAGATTATATTAACGAATTAAATGTATTCCCGGTGCCGGATGGTGATACGGGAACCAATATGTCTATGACGATTATGTCAGCGGCAAAAGAAGTAACAGCATTAAACAAACCGGCTATGAAAGATCTTGCAAAGGCGATTTCTTCAGGATCTCTGCGTGGTGCAAGAGGTAACTCCGGGGTTATCCTTTCACAGCTTTTAAGAGGATTTACAAAAGCAATCAAAGAAGAAAAAGAGATTGATGTACTTGCACTTGCAGCAGCATGCCAGAGAGCAAGAGATACAGCTTACAAGGCCGTTATGAAGCCGAAAGAGGGAACAATTCTTACTGTTGCCAGTGGAATTGCGACAAAGGCAGCAGAGATGGCAGAAGAAACAGATGATCTGGAAGTGTTTATCCCGGCTGTTATTGAGCATGCACAGGATGTATTGAACCAGACACCGGAGATGCTTCCGGTATTAAAAGAAGCAGGTGTAGTAGATTCCGGTGGACAGGGACTTCTGGAAGTGATCAAAGGAGCATATGATGCATTCCTTGGTAAAGAGATTGATTACAGTGTAATTGAACCAAGCACAGGTGTAACGGTAAATAAAGTAAATGCAGAAGATACCGCAGATATCAAATTCGGTTATTGTACAGAATTTATCATTCTGACAGAGAAAGAAATTACGGAGGACGATGAGCGTGAATTCAAGAAATTCTTAAGTTCTATCGGAGATTCTATCGTATGTGTTGCAGATGATGATGTGGTCAAGATTCATGTACACACGAATGATCCGGGACTTGCGATCCAGAAGGCACTTACTTATGGACAGCTTTCCAAGATGAAGATTGATAATATGCGTGAAGAACATCAGGAGAAGCTGATCCGTGATGCAGAGAAACTTGCCGAACAGCAGGCAAATGAAGAAGCAGCACACGAAGAAAAGAAGCCTGCAGAGCCGAGAAAGGCGATGGGATTTATCGCAGTTTCTATCGGAGCAGGTATGAATGAGATATTCAAAGAACTGGGAGCAGATTACATCATCGAAGGTGGACAGACCATGAACCCTAGTACAGAGGACATGTTAAATGCCATCGATCGGGTAAATGCTGACACTGTATTTATTCTCCCGAATAATAAGAATATTGTACTGGCAGCGAACCAGGCAAAATCACTGGTAGAAGAAAAAGAGATTATTGTAATCCCTACAAAAACAGTTCCACAGGGAATTACGGCAATCATTAATTTCATGCCGGACGCAGATGCCAAGACAAATGAAGAGGCAATGCTGGAAGAGATCAAGAATGTAAAGACCGGACAGGTAACATACGCAGTCAGAGATACACACATTGATGATAAAGAGATCCATGAAGGAGATATCATGGGTATCGGTGACAGCGGAATTCTTGCAGTTGGAAAAGATCTGGAAGAGACTACAAAAGAATTGATCGCTAATCTGGTAGATGAAGATTCAGAACTGATCAGTATCTATTATGGTGAAGAAGTATCAGAAGAAGATGCTGAGAAATTTACAGAAGAGATCACAGAACTGTATCCGGATGTAGATGTGGATATTCAGTTTGGCGGACAGCCGATCTATTATTATGTTCTTGCTGTAGAGTAAACAAGGTGCAGAATTATAAATGAACAAAATCTGTTCAGTTTTACAATTGGAACAGATATGTATAGAACCGAATTTATATACCGGAAGTGACAATGCTTTAGGTGTATGGGTTCGGTTCTCTGCATACATGAACCGGAAATGATTTTGCAATGTGAGATTGTAGTTATAAGATAGGAGAAGTAAGAAGGGTATGATAGAAAAGACAGACATCGGAGATTTAAAAGGAATCGGAGAGAAGACGAAGAAGCTTTTTGAAAAGATTAATGTTCATACAGTAGGCGACCTGATCCGCTATTATCCGCATGGATACGATGTATATGAGGAAGCAGTACCCATCAGTGAGCTGGAGGAGGATAAGATTCAAACAGTTACCGGTGCGATCTATGGACGTGTACAGGTATCCGGAAGCAGCCGGATGCAGGTAACGACACTTCATGTAAAAGATCTTACCGGAACGTTAAAAGTAATCTGGTTCCGTATGCCCTTCCTTAGAAATACGTTATCCGGCGGAGGCGTGATCACACTGCGTGGAAGAGTCGTCCGTAAGAAAACAGGCGATCTGGTCATGGAACATCCGGAGATGTTCTATCCTTCTGCAAAATACGAAGAGAAGCTGCATACATTACAGCCTGTATATGGTCTGACGGCCGGATTATCCAACAACATGGTTATGAAGGCCATGAAGCAGGCACTGGATGGTCTGGATCTTACAAGAGAGATCCTGCCGGATTCACTGCGTTTGAAATATGGTCTGGCAGAATACAATTATGCGGTGAGAGGAATACATTTTCCTGAAGATAAGGAAGTCTTTTATCATGCAAGAGAGCGCCTGGTATTCGAAGAATTTCTGGAATTCATTTTGTCGATCCGAAGACTAAAGGAGAAAAATGAACGTCTGGACAATAATTATCCGATGCAGTCCCGGCCGGAGGTACAGAAATTTCTGGAAAATCTGCCTTTTGAACTGACCGGTGCACAGCAAAAAGTCTGGAAAGAGATTGAGAAAGATCTTGGTTCGGACAAGACAATGTCAAGACTGGTACAGGGGGATGTCGGTTCCGGTAAGACGATCGTTGCGGTACTTGCGCTGATGAATGCGGCATTCAATGGTTATCAGGGGGCAATGATGGCACCGACAGAGGTGCTTGCAAGGCAGCATTATGAGAATATAACGAAGATGTTCGAAGATTATGATATCCCGATCAAGGTTGAACTGCTTACGGGTTCTATGACAGCGAAAGAAAAACGGCGTGCATATGACCGGATTGAATGCGGACTGGCGAAAATTATTATCGGAACGCATGCATTGATCCAGGGGGCTGTAAGCTATGATAACCTCGGGCTTGTCATAACTGATGAACAACACAGATTTGGAGTAAAACAGCGGGAAACATTTGCATTAAAGGGTGGAGAACCTCACGTATTGGTTATGAGTGCGACGCCGATCCCAAGAACGCTTGCGATTATTTTATATGGTGATCTGGATATATCAGTGATTGACGAACTTCCGGCGAACCGTCTTCCGATTAAAAACTGTGTGGTAGATACCGGATATCGCAATAAAGCCTATAATTTCATGAAAAAACAGATCGCAGAAGGACACCAGTGCTATGTGATCTGTCCGATGGTAGAAGAAAGCGAGACAATGGAAGCCGAAAATGTAACGGATTATACAGTAACACTTCAAGAAGAGATGGGTGATCAGATCCAGGTGGCCTGTCTGCATGGAAAGATGAAGCAGGCACAGAAAGACGATATTATGGACCAGTTCGGAAGAAATGAGATTCAGATTCTGGTGTCAACCACAGTTATCGAAGTTGGAATCGACGTGCCAAATGCAACCGTTATGATGATCGAAAATGCCGAACGATTTGGTCTGGCGCAGCTTCATCAGTTAAGGGGACGTGTGGGACGTGGAAAATATCAGTCTTACTGTATCTTCATGAGTGCCTCAAAATCAAAGGAAACGAAAGAACGGCTGGATATTCTAAATCACTCAAATGATGGATTCAAGATTGCAAGCGAGGATTTAAGACTACGTGGTCCCGGAGACCTTTTTGGCATCCGCCAGAGCGGACTTATGAATTTCAAGCTTGGAGATATCTATCAGGATGCGAAGATCCTTCAGATGGCAAATGAGTCCGCAGATCAGCTTACGGAAGAAGATGAAGAATGGATCAGAAAACTGCCGAATTATGAGAATGCGGCAGGAGTTGTGATATAACATAACGGGGGAAATCACTGCAGATGGATCCGCTGGATATAACAAAGAAGCCACAATGTGCAGACTCTGTGAATATAACAAAAAATAATCAACACATGACAACTTTGTAATAATAGAAATCATGTGTTGATTTTTTGCAATTTTCCAGTCTGCGTTTTTAGCTTTTGCAGGCGGTGTCAGACTATTTGCCTGCCATCTGTTTTTCCTGCTGTTCAATCATTTTCTTAACCATATAACCGCCGACAGATCCGTTCTGTCTTGATGTCAGGTCTCCGTTGTAGCCGTCTGATAACGGAACTCCAAGTTCGCTTGCTACCTCATACTTGAATTTGTCTAATGCACCCTTTGCCTCAGGTACGGCTGCTTTGTTTGATGAACGATTTGCCATTTTTATACTCCTCCTTCTGGTAACTTTGTAACTTTTTCCTTGTTGTTACATCCATAGTATGTGGAGAAATATAATTAATACACTAGAAGTGTTTTCATAATCTGGAAGAAATTTCAGATTCAAAAATTTTATACACAGGTTATTCGTCCCAGCCTTCGTAGAAGCGGATGTTCATGGAGATATTGCGGACGATCTCACCGTCTTTTACTTCGATATCTTCAATATCAGATACGTATGGGATCATCGGTTCATCTTCGGAAAGTTCCAGTGTGATCCAGTCACGTGCCGCTTCATTGGCACTTTCAATGGCTTCATCCAGAGTCTCACCTTCTCCATAACAACATTCCAGATCCGGGAAATATCCTTTATAATGTCCTTCCTCGGTTTTGTGAAATACTGCAGGGTATATAAATTTCATAATTTGTCATCCTTTCAAAAAGTGTTCCTGTCTATTATATGATTTTTGGTGAGGGAAAACAATAGAGTTATGGAATAATATACAATTTCTCCGAGTAAGATAATAATAATCGAAAAAATGTCAGCGAGGAATCAAAAAAGATGCGGCATAGACGATGTATCAGCGCAATACTAATGTCTTTTGTACTCTTTTTACAACCTGCATATGCAGTTCCGTCGGAAGAGAATCAACCGGAAAATTCACAAGAAAATAATACAGAGAATGAGAAAAGACAACAAGAGCAGATCAGTGCACCGTCGGCAATCCTGATGGAAGCATCAACAGGACAGATCATATATGAAAAAAATCCGGATGAGAAATTACCGCCTGCAAGTGTAACAAAAGTTATGACATTGCTGTTGATATTCGATGCACTGGAAAGCGGCCAGATCAAGCTGGCGGATGAAGTGACAACATCTGAATATGCAGCATCCATGGGTGGCTCACAGGTATTTCTGGAGCCGGGGGAGACACAGACGGTAGATACACTGATCAAATGCATCTCTGTGGCAAGTGCGAATGATGCATGTGTGACGTATAGTAATAGGAGACATAATTTAAGATGTTTTACCCTTATACAATTCATATAGAATGTTAAAATGAGTATATAATATCAAGGATTGTGTACTGATTTTAATATTTCAGAGACAACAATAGCCATATCAGGATTGCACTTGTGAAGAGTGTGTTCTGGTATGGCTATTTTTTTACGTTTTATTGACTGCCAGTTGCTATTTATCTTTAGGAAATTTGTGTGCTGTTTTGCTGATACCTGTAATGTAGTTCATATCTACGTCATAGAACTGAGCCAACTTAATAAGTGAGTCTACAGGAATTCGTGTTTTGCCAAGTTCATAATCAGCATAGGTTCTTTGTCCAATATTAAGTAATTCTGCAATGCGAGATTGCGTATAATCATTATCTTCACGTAATGCACGTATGCGTTCTTTGTAATCCATAGAAATTCACCTCAAAGATATTTTATCTAAGAGGAATAAACTCTATTGACTTTTAGAGTCATAAACTCTACACTGAGAGGAAAGTTGACATTTTAAAATACAGTGAAACTTGTTGGAACATTAAATGAGAATGTTAAGTTGGAGGAGTTCGAGATATGGAATATAAAGAGATGGCAAAAGTGATGACAGATGAAGAAGTAAAAACCTGTATGGCGATTCTGATAGAAGACAGTGTTATTCTGGATATAGAACGAAATACGATACAGAATTATATCCGGGTGAAATATCGACTGATTGGAGATCATAGCAAAGGTATATACTGGATATCGTTGTTGTCCAATTCTATTGAAGATGTAGAAGAAAAGCATTTAAGACATGAAGCAAGGTATTTGTATATGCAGTATTTGGTTGCAAGAGGATATAGTGATTACTGGAAGGGGAATATGTTTGTGGAAGAGTAAATGATAATATATGTATTTATAAATGAGAATAGTTATCAAAATATGGTATCGTAAAAAGTCAGCGTTTAAGCGGAAAATTGAGGTTTGGGAGTAGAAAAATGCAAACTAATGCCTATTAAAGCAGTAGGAAATGTAAAAGATTTTGGCTTAAAATGGGAGTTTTTACGATAAGGGGCACGATAATAGGAATGATTACTGATATTCTTGTAGATGCCCGTATTTACTGGGAAAATGAAGGATTGGTATTTTTACAATTGGTTGAACCAATTTGCTTTAAAATGGGGATTCTGGGGATATTGATGCCGGAGAAATAATATCGTAATAGAATGATTGTTTTACTGTGGGTGCGGTATCATTCTATGCATATATCCGTGTGCTTATAATCAATATACAGACCATACAGCCATTTCAATAATCAGTTTGACAAATTCTCCGGCTAAATCATTAGGATTGAAATATAAGCAAATAAATATGTATTATATTTACTTATATAGTGCAAGTGATATAATGTTAAATAAATATAGCTTGTAAGGAACTGATTCTAATGAAGGAGTGAGAGCATGGAAAAACAAATAATTTATAATGTGTTAGATGGAGAAATTACTTTTGATCCTCAGATTGTTGAATACGGAAGGTTAAGAGAGGAATTCAATGATTATGATGATGAATTAGCTCAAAGTATTAGTAAATTTTATGAAGAAAATAAAAGTAGTATTATGGATATGTATCTAGGAGAAAATAAGTATTATGATTTCATGTTCAGATTATATGCTGAAATAACCGAAAATATAAAAGAGCATATGAAGAAATATATAAACATAATGATCGATCATGGAGTATATGATGTCGAAGAGGATTATTTTACTTCAACTGCAAACGATAGCCTGGTAAGACTTTTGGAAATTGCTGGAAAAGAACATGAGATAAAATGCATTTTATGGGAACATCATACAGATATGTTTAACAGTGGACTTGATGAGGCAAGGGTTAATGCTTATAGTCAAGTACATGGAAACACCTATGGTATTATTACTAATAGTACTGCTGCAAAAATTATGTATGGTATAGAAAACGAATATAGAATAAAAAAGTCAACACAAAGAGCGGATGCAGAATATTCTTCGGCGATTACACGTATCGGAGATCAATCTAGTGCGTGGTTTGAAAACAAATGGATGCAAGAGTTTGTAAAATATTTTGAAATTGTTTTATCTATGCTACCGCAGATTACAGATGATTTGTTTAAATTGACTCTGGGAAAATACATCGAATGTGGAATTATTAAAAAAGGTTTAAGTGATAACATCGATAATAATCGTTCTAATGTAATTCTGAAGAAGCTTGAAGTTGCCAATAATAAAAAGAATGTTTTACTAGAAGCCTTAAAAGCTGATCCCTTTAATAAAAACGTCTACAAAGAGATAGTCAAAAATAATTATATGGATGATAATATGATTCAATTGACAAAAAAATTTGGAATGGAGAATGTTGTGTTAGAAGAGATACATTCTGAAACAAAAACGTTTGTTTCGTTCCGTCGCATAGAAGATAAAAATTATCAAAAGTTGATAAAATGCTTATCTCGATTGTCTAGATTAGAAGAAAAAGATAATAAGGAATGGTTATTAAAAGAATATAAAGAAATTGTCGGAGCAGAATTAAAAAATCTTGGTAGTAAAGTTTATGATGACAAGACAAGTGAATCAATATTTGTGTATTTGCTGAGTAAACATAAAGATATGAAAAAGGCTTTAGAGGAATATTTTACACAGTTGTTTATTTATTGGGGAGTAGATAGCATTGAACAAGTCTTTTCAGAGGAAGAACAAAAAGATTTCTTTGAAAAATATATTAAACTACCAAGTGATGCAAATGGAGCAAAAAAATATTTTTATGATAGTTTTGAGGAAAGTGTTGAGCAGAAATACGAAAATTGGATTAAGGAGAAAAATAAATTAAAAGATATGGATGCTCGAAGAATTCAAATTGGAACTGAAATAGCTGCAAATACGAAAATAGCCTATGAAAATCGAAATAAGATATTTGGTGAGGGGGCTCGTCGAAAAAAAGATGCAAAAAATAAAATTACGCAATTAACAGAAGAAAGAAATGAGTTGGAAAGAGATTTAGAAACTAGAAATAAGCAATTATCAAAGGAGACAGAAATTATTCCATTTGTAGATATAGAAATACGTCCTTCAGACAATGATTACATTTCAAAAACCTTATATCAATCGGAAAGAAAATGCAGAGCGGGATTTATTTCAAAAGAAGAATGCTCAAAAATGCAACAAGATGCAATAACTCGTTCATTCAATGATATAACCGCACAATATGAAAGCGTGATGAAACAATTATAGAAAATTAGATAATAACATAGCACCGGACAAGTTAACGTCTGGTGCTTTTATCATGCATAAAAATATTCATATAGTATCAATGCCGATTCCTCATAGCTTTAATCAGATTCTTCAGAGCTGCAACTTCATCATCAGATATGCCGGATAAATCAAGATCATGTTGTGATTCAACTCCAAGGAGATAATCTGTAGAGACTTTGAATATCTTGGAAACATGGATCAGGACATCATAAGATGGTAATCTCAAACCTGTCTCATAAGCACTGATAACAGATTTTGTTAATCCCAGTTTTTGAGCAAGCTGTGCCTGTGTCATATCTTCTCTTAATCTTAATGTTTTTAATGTGTTTCCAAAATCAACCATATCAAAATCTCCTTTTGATTAGTGTACTATATTATATGTATTTGTTTGGTGGAATATATCTTGAAGTAGTTGACTGAAAATTTTCTGAATAGTATAATGAATTCAATGATGTTTATGAGGGAGGACGGACAAATGGGAACATGTAGGATATGCGGTAAGAACTTTGGTCTGATTGGTGGATATATGGAGGAATTTACCGGAGAACGCTTGAACGTTTGTGTTGATTGTATTAAAAAATTCAGGCAAATTTCTGAAGAAGATAGTTCAATGGTTAGAACTATTGTAGATGACTTGATAAGTTCATGTAATAATGAAAAGACTTTACCAATTCTTAAAAAATATAAGGTTAAGGCTGTTGCAGATAGTCAGATGAAAGAGCAAATAGCAATAATGAAAAAACGTGAAGTTGAAAAAACACCAGATATTATTGTGACAGCATGTGACTTAAAAGAAGATTATGAAGTAGTTGCACCAGTATACTTTCAACTTTCTAATAAAGGAGTATTCAGCAGTACATATTCCAGACTGGCAGCAGAGTATTCGAGTAAATTACAGCAATTGAAAGAACAAGGAATGTTAGCAAATAGGAAAGCGGACTTGGGATTCTTATATGGGGAATATTCGGTTGGACAGAACGATTTTGACAGGGCTTTTTATATAGCGGTTGAAGAATTGAAGAAACAGGCTGCAAGAATAGATGCAGATGCAGTGATAGGTATGCGTCAGGATATTGACTTGGATACGAATGGTTTTACTTATTTCTATTTGCAGATGTACGGAACGGCTGTCAAATTTAAAAATAGATAAAATAATTTCTACAAAAGGCGACAGTTTTTTGTAAATTATGTGCTTATATATTTGGAGGAACAATAAGCATAAGAGAAAAGTTAAAGTGAGGATAAAGAGATGAAGAAGAAAATAATACCTGTTGTTATAGTAATAATAGCATTACTTATTGGTTGTGTAGGATACATATGTTACAGAAACAATGAGGTGAAAAAATATAGTGCAAAAATTGAGAAACAGTTAGATAAAATGGATCAACTTAAGGGAGAAGCGTATTTTCTGCCGGAGCATGAAAAAGATTTGAAAAATCTGAAGAAAAATTATGAGACAGCTAAAAGTAATAAATCAGTAGGAGATATAAAGGAAATTTCAAACGAAGCAAAAAAATTAGCTACAAAAACGTCTGGTGAGATATCAAAGTATAACGAGTATTATAAATTGCTTAAGAAAGAAATCAAAGAATCAGATAAGCTTCAAAGTAGTTATTATGCAAAAGATTATGATTTGACAAAAATTAGTGAAACGAAATCAAAAGCAAATGATAGCATAAATAATTCTGATTTTACAAAATACGAAGAACTATATGGAGTTTTATCGGAGCAGGATAAAGCATTAAGTCAGCATATTGATGAAGAAATGAGTAAAGTATACAATGTTCCGACAAATTTAAGTGAACAGTATCCATTTGGAATAGATGAATCATCGCTTTCAAAGGAATGGAGTTATCACCCATTAGTTAAGCAAAAAAAGAATTTTCCTACATGGGTAATTACGAGTGAAGCAGATACTTTGGATGAACCACCTTATGCAAACTTATTTATTGATGATAGTTCTAATGATTATGACTACAGTATTAATCAGATAGATACAAAAGAGATAACGGTTCAGGATAAAAATAGAGAATTGCAAAAAGCATTAGTTAATACTGAAGTTACATTCAAAAAACAGGCGGATTATGATGATGATGAATATACGGCATTAAATGAACGACCAGCCTATTTGTTAAAAATGAAATCCGGAGCAGTGTATTTAGCATTACAGAATTATGATGGGGAAGATTATTATATTTTATATCAACCGGATTAGGGAAAGGTAAAAGCATATGAGTGATACAAATGATTCTCAAAAAATAATTGATTGTCCGCATTGTGGCAAGGCAATATCTGCAACGTCAGAAAAGTGTCCATATTGTCAGCAAGAGATTAATCAACAGCCGGAACAATCACAGGAAGATAATAAAACGCAGAAGTTAAATATTAAAAAAATATTATTTATAGCATATGCGGTGTTATCGGTATTCGTTATTCTTGGTTTGTATAATTCATTGTCTTCAGCAAAAATGAGGAATGAGAATTTACAAAAGAAGATTGAAGCTTATCAGTATGATATTGACGACTACAAAGACATCAATAAGGATTTGAAAAAGCAGCTTGCAGAGAAAGAAGATTATGAGTCGAAATACAATGAACTTAATTCTCAGTTGGACAATTATAAGGATCAGCAAGCTACAATCAATGACCAGAATAATAAGCTTACAGAAATCCAGTCGCAGTATGATTCATTGCAATCGGAGAGAGATAATCTTCAGCAACAGGTTGATGCAAAAAAGGCAGCAGAGGAACAAGCTGCAAGAGCAGCACAGCAACAACAGTGGGAACAGGAATCTCAAAGCAATGAAGAAACAGTATATTGGGTTGCTGGTGGAGAGTGTTATCATTCATCACCAAATTGTGCAACATTGAAGAGGTCTTCCAATATAGTGAGTGGTTCTGTAAGTTCTGCCGGAGGAAGAAGACCTTGTAAAGTGTGTCACTAAAATAAGAGGAAGTGAAGAAGATGGATAAGAAAATGATAACAACTATCATAGCAGTATTCTTTGCTATTGTTGTAGGGGTTATTGGAGTAACATATGCAGTTGCACCAAGTAATGATTCGGTTGCATCTGATGACAGTGACGACTACGATGATTATGAAGACGATGATTATGACGATGATTATGACGATGATTATGACGATGATTACGATTACAGTAACAGCGGTAACTCCAGCTACAGTAGCAACACAAGCGGTTCATCAATAACACATTATTGTCAAGCAAGTGGCTGTTACAAGGAAGGAACAAAGGCTGTTACAGGAATTTCGGGAGATACAGAATATTATTGTCAGGATCATTATAATGAGATGCAGAATACAATTAATAGCATGGAACAGGATGTAGGTAATGGAAGTACATCAAGACATACGTGTGAAGAGTGCTCAAGAGAAGGAACGCATACTTTGAATGGAATATCTGGAAGAACCGAATATTACTGCACTGAGCATTATAATCAGATTATGGATATGCTAGAAGAAATGTCTAATAACTAAGAAACAGGAGGAAAATAATTATGAGTAAAGTACCAGATAAGTGTCCTATGTGTGGAGAAAAAACATTATGGAAAAAAGTTGATGAAAGCAATAAAGGTTTTAGTGTTGGAAAAGCTGCTGTGGGAGCGGTATTATTGGGCCCCGTAGGTCTAGTAGGCGGTGCATTAGGAAAGAAAAAGCGGTGTTATTATTGTGGAAAATGTGGCTTTAATCACGAATATTAGAGGGGAAAATGGAAGATAATAATAAGGAAAACGGTATAAAAAAATCATATATTATTCTTTTGGTAATTACAATTTCATTTATAGTGGGACTAATTGTTTTGGTTGGAACAACTGATCTTAGAGCATATAATAATGCAAAAAAACTATATGCTAAAAGAGAATATGTACAAGCTCGAAAGGAATTTGAAAGGTTAGAAGATTATAAAAACTCTGAAAAATGGGTAAGAAAATCATCATATCAGATAGCGCTTCAACATAAAGAGGAGAAAAAATATACAAAAGCATATAAAGAATTTGAAAAACTTGCACCATATAAAAAGTCAAAACAGGAGATGAAAGATTGCACTTATTTAAATGCGAAAGAAGAATTGCGCAATAATCCAACAAGTGATGTGTATTTTACATTAGTTGATTTAGGAGATTATAAAAACTCAAAGAAATTAAGTGAGCATGCATTTAATAGTTGTAAAGATGATATATATGACACTGCAATCCGTAGGTATGAGGATGGTAGATTTGAAGAAGCATTAAGTTTATTTGAAGGATTTGGAGAGTATAAAGATACGCAGCAATATATAGAATACTGTAACTTAATGATTCGATTCCAGGGAGCATATAAATCTACTTTATCAAAAAATGATTCCAAAGTATTGAATGGATGGAAATTGACTACGTATGATATGGATGCATGGAATGCAAGTGGAGTTTCAAAGGATGAAGAGTATTTAACATTAACAAAAGATGAAAATCAATATTATATGTATGAAAAACAGTATTCAAGTGTAACAGAAGCCTTTAGTGTATATGCATTAATTGAAACAGATGATAAGACATCACAAGGTATAGATGAAATATATACAGGAAAAGATTTAGATGTTTTGTATAAGAAGGACAGTAGCATTAATGAAAGAACTTTGGAAGAAGGTTATGATAAAGAAATAAGCAGACCTGATCCGCAGATAGGTATGACAAAAGAAGAAGTCCGTGAATCGACATGGGGTGAACCAAAAAGAATTCATAAAACATCGAATACATATGGAATTACCGAACAGTGGGTATATGAATATCATAAGTACATATATTTTGATGATGGAATAGTAACAAGTATACAAGAGTAAGATATAATCCTAAAGCAAAATAATTCATCCATATTTTTCAGAGGGGTGGGTACTATTTAAGTACCCGCTTTTTTTCTGGATGTAAATATACCCCCCCCGGTCATGGACTGCTGCCGGAATGTTATCATTTTGGTGTCGTTGCCGGAGATGCAGATTATGCATTGCGGAATTTTCCGCTGTGAGATTTTTGACCCAGTGTGTGGATGAATCACATTATACGAATTTCAGAAAGCAATTTGATTTTTGAGGTTTTAACTACCCCCGAACAGTATTTCGGTAATGAAACAAATCAATCCATTGTGTGAGTGGTATACATATACAGAAATTTAAAAGAGAGTGTAAAATATTTTGTGTAAATCTCTTAGATTAATGAAAAAATCATAATGATTTACATTAAGTTAAAAAAAATGAATTAGGCTTGAATGGCATGATTGCTGTTTAAGCCTTATTTACTATTTAGCATGAATAAGCAGACATGTCAAGAACGCCCGCTGAAAACGGGCGTTTTTGACCCTTACTCATAGTTGCTTTTTATTCTATTCGAGATCTTCTGGTTGGATTCTGTCTCCAAAATATATGCAGAGCTGATCCAAGGTCTGTCCCCAATCCCATGTTTTTCCAGTCCATTTCTTTGTGATGTCGGTCATGGCAAGATACAGAATCTTAAAAAGCGAATCATCTGTCGGAAAGATGGTTTTTGATTTCGTCACTTTTCTTAATTGACGATTGAAATTCTCTATGGAATTCGTGGTATAAATTAGTTTCCTAATCTCTCCAGGGTATTTGAAATATGTAGAAAGTTGCGGCCAATTATTACGCCAGGACGCTATTGAAGATGGATATTTTCCACCCCAATTTTCTTCCAGCATATCTAACGCTTCTAATGCAAGCTGCTCTGTATCTGCCTTATAAACCAGTTTCAGGTCTTTCATGAAGGCTCTGATATCTTTGTAGGAAATAAACTTAGTGGAATAACGAATCTGATGTACAATACATCTTTGGATTTCCGCTAATGGGAAAACTGCATGAATTGCATCCACAAAACCAGTCAGTCCATCAACAGATACAATCATGATGTCTTCCACACCTCTATTTTTGATTTCATTCAGTACACCAAGCCAGTATTTTGCACTTTCATTACCGCCAATCCACATACCTAAAACTTCTTTTTGACCAGAAAGTCTGATACCTATAGCTACATATACAGCTTTCTTTACCGTTCTATTATCTTCTCGTACATGAAAATGAATGGCATCCATGAAAACGATGGCATATTTCTTCTCCAAAGGGCGATTCTGCCATTCTTTGGCAATTGGAAGAATGCGATCTGTCATGTGAGAAATCATCTCTGCAGATGCATCCACCCCATAGACATTAGAAAGGTGTGTTGATATGTCTCTGGTAGTCATTCCCTTTGCATACATGGACAGAACTTGATCTTCAATGTTAGAAATATCTGTTTGATGTTTTTTTACAATCTGTGGTTCAAATTCACCTCTGCGATCACGGGGAATATCAAGATCAATATCGCCCATCGAAGATGTAACTGTTTTATGGCTGTAACCGTTCCGGCTATCATCTGTCTCCTTATTTTGATAATCATACTTCGAATAGCCAAGTTTCTGATCCATTTCTGCTTCTAGCATTCCTTGCAGGGTATCTCCCAAAAGATCCTTCAACATTTCTTGAACATCTTGAGCATCGGTTGGTTGATAGTGTTCCAATAAGCCGTTAATAAACGCTCTTCTTTCTGGTGTCATTTTTCTTCTTCTTGCCATAAAAATATCCTCCTGAATTAATATTTATTTTAACATCAATCCAAGAGGATACATATCACGTATTTAGTTTACACAGAATTATTTACACACTCAAGAAACGAGCACCCCGCTTAGGCAATAGCCGTACGGTAACAAACCCATTTCTTATATATAATATTAACCTGCTTGTTAACAAAAGTCAACTATAAAAATCAAAAAGATGAAAGTTGTGAAGCTTAACTCAGTACAGTATAATTAATATATCATTTCAATTCAAAACATAATGTAAGGAGCACCCCTATGTCCACACCTCATAAAGAAAAATTAATCCGAGTCTTTCAACTTTTTCAGACTACTGATGAAAAAACACCGATGAATGCTGTGCAAGTAAGCCAGAAACTGGAAGAAGAATACGGAATGGAAAATGTACACCGTACATCCATTTATGACGATGTGCGTTTGTTGCAAAGCTGCGGTTATCCGATTAAGCAGGCAGAAAATTCACATAAAGGATGGTATATGGAGAAACATTTGCTGGAAGACTGGGAAATTAAGCTGATGTTAGATTCGGTGCAACAGGCAAGGTGTGTGTCCGTTCATGATGCGAATGAGATTCGAAATAAGCTGTTAAATCTGACGAGTCAGAGAGGACGAAGCAGATTGATATCATCGTCTCATTTCTGATGGAGTCAGGTGTGCGGATGCTCTTAAATGATATGAAGCGGGCGTTGGACCGGGGCGTGAAGATCCGTATCCTGACAGGAAATTATCTGGGGATCACACAGCCGTCGGCTTTATATCTGATCAAGAGCGAGCTCGGTGACCGTGTGGATCTGCGCCTGTATAATGAAACATCACGCTCATTTCATCCAAAATCTTATATCTTTCATTATGAATCTTCGAATGAAATATACATCGGATCATCGAACATTTCCAAAAGTGCGTTAACTTCAGGAATCGAATGGAATTACAGATTCAGTGATACACTGGACAAAAAGAATTATGAATTGTTCTATGCTACATTTGAAGATCTGTTTCTGAACCATTCGATCATTATAGATGATGAAGAATTAAAACGATATTCCAAGGCATGGAAGAAGCCGGCGGTGTCCAAGGATCTGGCGAAATATGACGCTACAGAAGATGGAGAGGACAGGAATGCTGAAAATGTCCGAATGTTGTACCGTCCGCGGGGAGCACAGATAGAGGCACTATATGCGTTACAGGAAAGCCGCATGGAAGGTGCGGCGAAAGGACTTGTATATGCGGCCACCGGAATCGGAAAGACATACCTTGCTGCATTTGATTCGGCAAAATATAAACGGGTGTTATTCGTTGCACACAGAGAAGAAATCCTTAAGCAGGCGGTGGTTTCTTTCAAAAATGTGCGGAACTCGGCGGATTATGGATTCTTTGACGGAAAAGAAAAGGATAGGGATAAATCCGTTATCTTCGCATCGGTAGCGACACTCGGAAGAACGGAATATTTGAATGAGACATATTTTCCGGCAGATTATTTTGAATATGTGATCATTGATGAATTCCATCATGCGGTTACAGATCAATACCGGAGAATCGTAGAATATTTTCAGCCGCAATTTTTACTGGGATTAACAGCAACACCGGAAAGAATGGACGGAAAAAATATCTACGAAATCTGTGATTATAACGTGCCATATCAGATTTCCTTAAAAGAAGCGATCAACAAAGGAATGCTTGTACCATTTCACTATTACGGCGTGTATGATGAGACGGATTATTCCGGATTGCGGATCGTGAAGGGGCGTTATGATGAGCAGGAGCTGAATCAGGCTTATATCGGAAATGAGAGAAGATATGATCTGATTTACAAATATTATCGAAAATATCGTTCTTTGCGTGCAATCGGATTCTGCTGTTCCAGACAGCATCAATTTTAAATAATATTTATAATGATTCCTCATTTGAACAACAACCAACAGAAAGTAATGCTAATGTAGTTCCGGATATAGAGCCGCACGTGATTATTTCTTCAAATGTACCAGAGAGTATATATAAATTACAAAATAAGTTCCCTAAAATATTAGTATTGTATTTGATGAACAAAGAAAAATATGAGGAAATTGGTGCAAAAAACTTATATGATGCATATCGAGGCATGGAAGCATATACATTTGGGAGAAAATATTCTCCAACAGATATTTTGTCAGATATGTCAAATGATAATCCGGATATATTGATGAAATTTTTATTTTTATTGAATAATGTAATAGGTCTTTATATAGATAAAAATTATGGTATGGTTATTTCAATTTGCAAGAAAGAAAATAAATATTTTGATTCATCGCAATTTAAAATAAAAAAGCATGCGGATAAGAAAAGTATAAAGAATAAATTTGATAAAATTATAGAGATATACGAAAAAGATGGATGCCTGATTCGGGAGGTAATAGAAAGTCTGTTTGATAATGGATTTATACCAGAGAAAGTAAAAAATGATTTCGAAGAAAATATAGAATATCAGAAAGTATTAGATATAGAAATGAAAGAAGTTAGTAATTTGGCGAATTATCTGAGTATGCCTCACATATCTACACAGCATGGTGTAAAAGGAGAAAGTCATTGCGTATTTAAAGAAACCCAATGTCAAAAATGTACAGAAGATTTTTAAAATTACAGAAATTGAAGGGATATTAACTGCGTATAAATTATTTTATGTAGGATGTTCGCGAGCAAGAAAAAATTTAATTATTATAGTTGAAAAAAACAAAATTATGAATTTTAAAGAGAAATTTGTGGATAAGGCTAAAAAAATAGGATTTACGGTACTATCTTAATAGATAGTACCGTAAATTGAAAATATATTTGAAGGCATGAAATTGAAAAATTTGGACTTGTCATAAAAGGTAATAGATCTATAATTGCTATAAAAATTACAAAATGATAAATTTTTATATGTGATGAAAATAAGAGGTGATAATAATCGAGTTAGATATTTATACAGGCGTTTTGGAATATAAAGGAATTAACTTTTCATTTGTTTTTGACAAACAAGAATTACGGTTGATTCCGCCAAAAGATAAGAAAAAGGAAATTGAACATGAATGGTTTATGCATAAAATAGGCGAAGGCGTATACGCAGGAGGAGATCATCCGCAGATGGAACGGCCATTTCTGGTGGGAGTGTGTAATGAAGATGGAAACAAAATGGTATTTATTACACAAGAAGGTACATATATTGGAAGATATAATTCTGTGCTACGTATCGAAGTTATCGCATTTTTCGTGTTGAAATATGGAGAATGTTCAATTAATAAAATGTGTTTTTCAAGTCCGGAAATTAATTGTATTCATTCAATAGGGCAATCGTTTTGCTTTGAATATGATGAAGATTTTATTGAAAAGGGAATAGTTCAATTAAGAACAAATGAGTTTTCTGCTGTTACTACAGAGGCAGAAACATTTGAATATAATTCAAAGATTGTAAAAGTAACATTTGGTGCATCAAGGACATTTAGTAGTGGTGTAACAGAAACGCCATTAAAGTTAAATTCATCATTATGTTTTGAATTTGATAGTACAGAAGACTATGCATTTATTTATCATTTATGGGTGATAGCAAAACGCTTTATACAGTATTTATGTTATCGAAAAAATGTTTTCTTTTCTAAAGTGGAATTGTCGACATCTTATAAAGGATATAAACATATAAAGAGTGGAGAATTATATGTTTTGGAAGATTTGGAAGAACATAATTCTGAAGAAGAAGTGTTGAAAAAGGGGTGTTATATAAGACAGAGTTACATTACGGGGGCGGTAGGTTCAATACTTCAGTCAATAGCAGAAGATAGCATATATTTAAGACATTTACCGCAAAATTATGAAGAAGGACATCACATAGATGCCGCAAGATTTGTAATGATTACAGCAGCATTTGAGTGGGAATTTCGTAGGATTTTTCCAGAAGGAATAAAAAAGAAGGAAAAGAAAATTAAAGCAGAAGAAACAGTTGTACAATTATTGACGCCATTAATTGAGAATAATACTGGAGAAATTAAAAGCATTTTAAAATATTTAAAGAAATGTGTGGGAAATGATCCGTTATCGAGCAAACTTACTTTTGTTGGAATGGAACTTGGAAACATTATAGATATTTTTGGAAAGCATTTATATGCATTAAATGGTAAGAAGTTAAAATATTCTGAAATGGGAGAGCGACTGGCCGCTCAACGTAATAATTTTGCACATGGAAATCTGGATAAGGATTTTGATGAACTGGCATTACTGGATTTGATTTATCTTGAGTTGATATTATATGCAATGCAATTAAAATTTTATGGAGTTGAAGATGTGAAAATTAAGAAGGCCATTAATGATCTTTTTCATAAGAATATTAGAATAGATGAGTAAGCGGATAAAAGCACTTTAAATAATAAATTATATTCATGCACAAAATCCTATTATTGACTTTTGAAAAATTGATATGCAGGCATGTGGATGGTGAATTAAAAAAGTTATTTTAAGACCGATTGAATGCTTCAACGAAATATTGAAAAATTACATAACATATGATACTATAATTCGGCTATATAATAAATGAACTTTTTGGGAGGAAAAAATGAATAGATCATATAATAAATTATGGAAGTTGATGATTGATAAGAAAATGAATAAAACGCAACTTCGAGAAGCAGCAAAAATCACAAGCAATGCTATGGCTAAACTGGGAAAAGATGAATCAGTTCCAGTTGAAACACTTGAAAAAGTATGTCGAGTTCTTGATTGTACGATTGATGACATTATGGATATAAATCAGAATAGTAAGGAGTAAATAAATATATGAAAAAATTTAATGCCATTGATCTTTTTTGCGGAGCGGGTGGATTATCTCTAGGGTTTCAACAAGCAGGATTTAATATTATTGTTGGTGTAGATAATGAACAGGCTGCTTTAGATACATTTGAATTTAATCATAAAGGTGCTATAGGATTAAATGCAGATTTGTCCAAACGAGAAACATTTGATTTGATATTAAAAACTGCTGGAGACAGAAAAATAGATGTGGTAATTGCGGGACCACCCTGTCAGGGATTTTCATTGACAGGACCAAGAAATTTCGATGATCCAAGGAATAAACTTTATCTTGCAGTTATTGAGATGGTTAAACAATATAATCCAAAGGGTTTTATTATCGAAAACGTTCCAGGAATGGCGAACATGTATAAAGGTCAGGTCAAAGATGAAGTTTTGAAGCGTTTTAGAAAAATGGGATATAATATTGACTGTCGAATTCTTAAGGCATGTGATTATGGTGTGCCACAAATGCGGAAAAGGCTTGTATTCATGGGTGTAAGAAAAGATATTGGAAATCCACATTTTCCTGATCCAACATTTGGACCGGAAACAAAAAAACCATATAGAACTTGTAGAGATGCAATTTCGGATTTACCTACAAGAACAAATAATTTGGGGAAAAATGAGGATGAATATGTAAAACCGGCAGAAACAGAATATCAAGTTTTAATGAGAGATGGCTGCTCTATTCTTTATAATCATATTGCAACAAATCATAAGCAGTTTGTAAAAGATACAATAGCATTAGTCCCAGAAGGAGGAAATTATAAAGATCTTCCAGAAGGAGTAGGAAATAGTAGGAATTTTCATATGGCGTGGACAAGACTTGATGGGAATGCGCCTGCTAGGACAGTAGATACTGGTCATAGAAACTTGTTTCATTATGAATTGAATAGGGTTCCGACTGTTCGCGAAAGTGCAAGAATTCAATCGTTTCCAGATAATTTTGTATTTAAAGGAAGTAGAACAAAACAAGAACGACAAGTAGGAAATGCGGTTCCGCCACTTTTAGGTCAAGCATTAGCAGAAGAACTATTAAAAATTATTGAGAGGAGCAAAACTAATGCTTAATACAATAGATTTATTTGTTGGTTGTGGAGGGTTATCAGAAGGATTTGAACAATCAAGAAAATACAAAATGATTGGAGCTGTAGAATGGGAACCCTCACCAGTTAAAGAACTTCGTAATCATCTTAAAAATAGATGGGGAATACAAGATTCGGAAGAAAGAGTTCTTCAGTTTGATATTCAGAGAACAGAGGAATTATTTAATGGTTGGAAAGATAAGAAATTTGGTGAGTCTAAAGGTCTTGATGCTTTAGTTGGAAACCGGCAGCTAGATGTAATTATAGGAGGACCGCCATGTCAGGCTTATTCGGTAGCTGGTAGAATACGTGATGAGCACGGAATGAGAGAAGACTATCGTAATTATTTATTTGAGTCATATCTTAAAGTTGTTCAGCATTATAAACCGAGGGTATTTGTATTTGAGAATGTTCCTGGAATTTTATCTGCAAAACCGGGTGATGGATCTGTGAGAATTATAGATCTTATTCAAAAAGCCTTTGCCGATGCAGGATATGCAGTATTACCTGATCTGAGCAATGCAATTATTGATATGACAGAATACGGAGTACCTCAAAATAGAAAACGTATTATTATTTTAGGTGTATCAAAAGAGCATTATGGGGACAAGGCTGAAGCAATGGTTGAAAAATTTTATTCTTCATATTTGCCAGAATATAAAATAGAAAAGAAAGCAACTGTAAGGGATGCCATTGGTGATTTGCCTAAACTTAGACCTTTGGACGAACCTATTTCTTATTTGGGGCGTAAGCTATCACATTCAGTATCAGATCCTTTAATAAATGGACATATATCGCGTTTTCATAATAAGCGAGATATTGAATTGTTCAAGTTCCTAGAGGAGGATATTGCATCTGGAAGGATGAAATATACGAGTGCTAAATCTTTGAAGACACTTTATACGAAATTAACAGGTAAAACGTCAAATGTACATAAGTATTATGTCCTTAGATGGGATGAGCCTAGTAATTTAATTCCAGCACATTTATTTAAGGATGGTCTTAGGCATATTCATCCAGATCCAGAGCAAGCACGAACAATCACTGTGCGTGAGGCAGCAAGACTTCAAACATTTCCTGACGATTATTATTTTAATTGTAGTCAGACGGACGCTTTTAAGATGATTGGAAATGCAGTACCTCCATTATTTGCAAAAAAAGTTGCTTATGCCATTTATCATTTGATTCAAGAAAATTAGAAAGGAAAAACAATGAAATATTATCTTAAACGTCTTGGTCATCAAGAATTAGGAAGCGTAAAAAACGGTAAAGCACAGAGAGGTAGGTATATCTATATTTCAAAAGATAAAAATGTATTGGATATTTTTCCGCCTCTTTCCAAAACAGTTACAAATGATTCATCAATAATTCCAATAATTCCATTGTATCAAAAGGTTGCAAAAAAAATATATTGTAATTATATTTATCATAATGATAAATATAATGTGTCAGGAGGCACAAGAAATGAATACAGAATATATTGTAATGGTGCACTTGAAGGGAAGCAATTGTTGTTTCAACCAGATGATATATTGATTTTCAGAGCTGAAAAGACATCAAGTCTCCCAAAAGATATATTAGGAAGTAATGATGTGCCAGAAGCGGCGGTTGAAGAAGCGAATGTTTTTTTCTTATATAGATGTTGCGATAAGAACTCAGAACTGTATAGGATTAGATGATGATACTGCGTACTGGGAAAAAGGAGCTATGCCATATAGCTGTTATGACGCCGAAGAGTTAAAAATAATTGTAGAAAAACTTGTTGTATGTAAGCGATATGTGACAGCTGTTAATATTATTGGACATTCGGAGTGTGAAGCAGTCATTAATGCAGAATGTATATATAAGTTAATGAAACTTGCAGGAACAGAGGAATCAATAGGGGTGGAAACGCTTGATGATTACGCAGTTCAAAAGATTATTGGTTGGTTTCAACAGCAAGAGGAGATAGATTTAGAATTACGCAGTGATATTGAATTCATTTATTTACCAATGTTAGACGAGTATTCGGAAGTCAGACCTTGCGCATTAAACACAAGATTAAGTCTTGAGCCGGAATATTTTTGCAGTTTGATTGAGCTGTTTTATAAGGAAAGAAATGGTGAAAAACGGGAAATAGAGTTGAATAAAAGCTTGAGTGATAGATTGTATGAGATACTATTTCAATTTAAAGTTATACCTGGGATTGATTGGAATGGTAACTTTGATGCAAAACGATTTGATTATTGGATGAAGACTGTAAAAACATGGAGCAGGGATAATGATCGATATGAAGTGGCAATGCATACGGTTGGTTCGGGATTGTCATATGCGGAATTAGATGAGGACAAGCTTCCCCAAACGGCAATTATTGAAGAACTTAACAGAGTAGAGAATGAAGAACTGCGTCGTGGTTATTATTTGGGCATAATTAACCAAAGAGGAGTACACTGGATTGATCCGGAAGGAAAACCAGAGCTTGAATTAGCTGAAGATTATGAAAATAAAGCAAATATTGCAGAGTCAAGAGGATATTCCAGGTATGCAGGTATTTTAAGGGGTGTTGCTGATGAATTCAAAAGAGAGGCAAAAAGTAATATTTTAGAAGCAAAAAATGGAGATGATGAATAGGAAGTACTAGATAAAGTATACACTCAAGATTAAAAGGAAGGAAAAAGTGACTATTGAATAATATAGATATTTTTTCTGTTTTTGGAAAAATTGTTTTGGCACTAGGTGGTGCAGGAGCAATAATTGTTGCGGTATCAGGTTTTATTGCAAGATTATGGGCAAAGTGGTTTATGGAAAAACAGAAAAATAAATATCAAAAAGAAATAGAAGGTTATAAAAATGAACTTGCAGTAGAGTTGGCAAAGTGCCGGACGTTGAATGAGAAAATTTTGCATAAAGAAATTTTTATTTATGACGAGGAATTCAAAATATATAAAGAGATTATGCCAGGTTTTAGAAAAGCGAGCAAGAGTGTTTTGGACTATCTTGTTATAATAAAGTTATTGGTCGAAAAAGGAATCGAAGATACAACGGAAGGAAAAGAGAAGATTCAGAAGGCTTATGCTAGTGCCTATGAAATGACGTTTGCTTATTACGATTTAGTTATGGATGAGGGGATTTTTATTGAAGAACAAACATATGTAATGTTGATGAATTTCTTTGCACATTGTGAAAAGATCTTAAGAATAAATTTGAATCCAGAGAATTGGAAAGATATGAAATGGGATGAAATAATTGATAATCAGATTAATGAAGAAAATAAAATAACATGTCATTTGAGAAATAAGATTAGAAGTTGTTAGAAATAACGTAAATTCCGATAGAGGATAGGAATTATGGTTAAAAATAATATCGAATTAAAGTGCATAGAGTAAGAAAAAAATTAGGTGCAGATTGCAGAAGAGAGTGATAGTGCAAAGGCTTATGTTAATCGTATGATTAAGGGGAAAGATGGTGTGGTCAATAAGGATTTTGTGCAGGAGAAGAATCCGAAGATGCCCTGGACTACATCATTTCCGTAGACATATTTTCCGAGGGTGTGGACGTGCCGGAGATCAATCAGGTCATCATGCTCCGCCCGACGGAGTCGCCGATCGTGTTCATCCAGCAGCTTGGCCGGGGACTTCGAAAAGCCGAGAACAAAGAATATGTCGTTGTACTGGATTTCATCGGAAATTATCGGAATAACTTTATGATTCCGATTGCGCTGTCCGGCGACCGCAGTTATAACAAGGACAATATCCGCCGCTATGTCACGGAAGGCGGCAGAGTGATTCCGGGGGCGAGCACGATTCACTTCGATGAGATTTCCAGAAAGCGGATTTTCCAGGCGATTGATAATGCGAACTTCAGCGATATCAAATTAATCCGGGAGAATTATACGAATCTGAAGAATAAGCTGGGGCATATCCCGGCGCTTGCGGATTTTGATAAATATGGAGAAATGGATGTGCTGCGGATCTTCGATAATAACAGCCTGGGTTCGTATTATAAATTCCTTGTGAAATACGAAAAGGAATATACCATCCGGCTGTCAGAAGACGAAGAAAAAGCAATCGAATTCATTTCCAAAAAGCTGGCATGTGGCAAGCGGATTCATGAGCTGGAATTATTGAAACGTACGTTGTAGTATCAACATGGAATTATTGGGCGTCTGCGGAAGCATTTATCCGAGAAGTATTATTGTGAGATGGACGAGCATTGCACGGAAAATGTGATCAATATGATGACCAATGAATTTCCGACGAGCGCAGCAAAGAAGACTTACGCACAGTGAGTATTTCTGAAGAAAGAACAGGATGATTATGGCATTTCCGATTCTTATGAGAAAATGTTACAGAATCCGGAATTCTGTGCGATTCTGGAGGAACTGGTGGACTTCGGAATCTCGAGATATAAGGTCAATTACAGTTACCATTATCAGGATACGAATCTGGTATTGTATCAGAAATATACATATGAGGATGCCTGCCGTCTGCTGAACTGGGAGAGAAATGAAGTGCCGTTGAACATCGGCGGTTACAAATATGATAAAAAGACTAAGACATTTCCGATATTCATTAACTACGATAAGCAGGACAATATCAGCGATACCACGAAATACGAAGATCATTTCGTAGCAGAGAACCGGCTGATCGCGATTTCCAAAAGCGGAAGAAGCATGGACTCAGAAGATGTGCAGAATTTCCTAAACGCAACAGAACGTGGCATAGATGTGCAGCTGTTTGTGAGAAAGAATAAGGATGATAAGATATCCAAGGAATTCTATTATCTGGGCCGTGTGATCGCGACCGGGAATGCGAAGCAGTTTGTGATGCCGAATACGGATAAGACGGCGGTGGAGATCGAATGGGAGCTGGAGACTCCGGTGAGAGAGGATATTTACCAGTATATTGTGAATGAATAGAGACTGTTACAGGAAGATTTTTGACGGGAGATAAAAGGTAAGATGAAGACGATAAGAGTTGTGGCAGCAGTTATAAAGGCAGTAAAGGAAGACGGAAGAACGATGATATTCGCAACGCAGCGCGGATACGGCGAGTTCAAAGGCGGATGGGAATTCCCGGGCGGCAAGATCGAAGCCGGAGAGACACCGCAGGAAGCGTTGAAGCGTGAGATCATGGAAGAACTGGATACGGAAGTTGCGGTTGGCGAATGGATCGAGACGGTGGAGTATGATTATCCGGGATTTCATCTTTCGATGGATTGCTTCTGGTGTGAGATCGTGAAAGGGGATCTGGTGCTGAAGGAGCATGAGGCTGCCAGATGGCTGACCAGGGAGGAGCTTACGGATGTGGAGTGGCTGCCGGCGGATGTGGCGGTTGCGGAGAAGATTGAAGAAGAGATGGACTAGAAAATATAGAGAGGAATAAGTGGACATTGAAAATGAAAAAGAACTCAAATTTGAAGTATAAATTTGAGTTCTTTTTTAGTTCATAAGAATAATATTTGAGTTTCTTGAATAAACTTAAATATAGTGCTAGAATCTAAAATATAAATGGAGGAACTAAAATGACAACAGAAGAATTATATGACAAACTAAAATTAATTCAAAAAATGAAATGCGAAACGCAGAATTTGGAATTGAAATCAGCGGAGCAAGGATGTCCGAAACGATTATATGATTCTTTGTCAAGCTTTTCTAATCAGGATGATGGTGGCATTATTGTTTTTGGAATTGATGAGAAACAAGATTATAAAGAAGTTGGTGTTTATGATGCTCAGGACATTCAAAAGAAAATTAACGAGCAATGCTTGCAGATGAATCCGGTTGTACGGCCGCTTATTACAGTTGTGGAGAAGGAAAATAAAAAATTTGTTTCTGCTGAAATTCCCGGAATAGATTTGGCAGACAGACCTTGCTATTATCAAGGACGTGGAAGGTTGAAGGGATCCTATACCCGTATTGGGGATAGTGATGAACCGATGACAGAATACGAAATATATAGTTATGAAGCATATAGAAGAAAATATCAAGACGATATCCGTGAGGTTCCGAGAGTAACATTAATGTCATTGGATCAGGAAGAACTGAATCGTTATGTTGAACTGTTAAAGAGAGGAAAACAAAGATTAGCAACACTTGATAATGAAAGTATTTATGAACTTATGAGCATAAAGCGAGGAGAGAAAGTAACGCTTAGTGCGACTTTGCTTTTTAGTCCATATCCACAGGCATATTTTCCACAATTGTGTATTACGGCAATTGTAATTCCTGGGAGAACAATAGGAAGTCTTGGCGACATGGGGGAAAGATTCTCGGATAATCAGAGAATAGAAGGAACAATTCCGGAAATGTTGGATGAGGCATTATTATTTGTGAAACGAAATATGCGGACAAAGACAATTATAAGTCCGACAACCGGACGAAGAACTGACAGAACAGACTATCCAATAACAGCAGTTAGAGAAGCTATTATAAATGCATTAGTACATCGTGATTATAGTATTCATACAGAAGGAATGCCGATTCAACTTATAATGTTTGAAGACAGGATTGAAATACATAATCCAGGTGGATTATATGGAAGAATCACTATTGACCAATTAGGAAAAATTCAACCGGATACAAGAAATCTGGTACTAGCATCGGCACTTGAAACATTGGGAATAACAGAAAACAGGTATTCGGGAATTCCAACAATCCGGATGGAAATGGAGAAATATAACTTAAGACAGCCAGAATTCTTGGATGAAAGAGGAAGTTTTATTGTAAAACTATATAAAGAATCAAAGAATGATTATGAAGATATGTCAAATGATGAAGAAACAAATAATTTAATAGTATTTTGTAAAACACCGCGTACAAGAAAGGAAATTTGTGATTATCTGGGGTTAAATTCTGTTACTTATGCTATACAGACGTATGTAAATCCATTAGTAGAAGCTGGCGTAATTAAGTTGAGTATTCCAGATAAGCCAAAGAGTCCAAAACAGTTATATTATAGCGTAGAAAGAGAAGAATGAGAGAGGAACAAGGATGAACATACAAATATTCGGAACCAAGAAAAGCTTCGACAGCAAAAAAGCTGAACGATTTTTCAAAGAGCGCGGAATTAAGTACCAGTTTGTAGATATGAAAGAAAAAGGTCTGAGTAAAGGTGAATTCAATTCGGTATGCCAGGCTGTCGGAGGATATGAAAAACTGATCGATCAGGAGTGCAAGGATAAAGATCTGCTTGCACTGATCACTTATCTAGCAGAGGAAGATAAAGCAGAGAAAATTTTGGAAAATCAAAAAGTAATCAAGACACCGATTGTTCGTAATGGAAAGCAGGCAACGGTAGGATATCAGCCGGATGTGTGGAAGAATTGGAAATAGATGCATATGGAGAGTGCGAGAAGATGACATATTACAACCGAGAAGACCAATTCCTGCGACAACGCCTGCAGAAAGAAATCCCGATTTTACGGGCATTAATACAAAATCTATATGAAGAACTGGACAGAAAACTCCATTTGAATGGTGCAAAAGTGCCGATAACATTTGGATATGACACGGACACACTGGGATCTTACACTAGACGAAGTGCACATGAAAAAGAGCATTTTCATTTTTCTCTGTTGTTTATTGCATATGGTGTGAAGAATCCGCTGTCCAAAGAGGATCGCATAGATTTATTCAAACACGAATACGCCCATTACATGCAGTACAATATGCAGATTCCCGAAAAGTATAAATGGCAGGCGGGAACGCACGGAAGTGCGTGGAAATACTGCTGTTCTCTTATCGGAGCGGCGCCGACGCCGTATTATAAGGCGGGCGAAGCGCTTATGAATCATGACTACGATAAGGTATTAAAGAACAGGATTCATGATAAGTCCGTGCCGGTCCGGGATACTTATCAGCAACTGAAGACTGCACAGAAGAAAAAGGATGAAGTGGTACAGTATAAGCTTGGCGATGCGGTGACACATCCGAAATTCGGACATGGAATTGTGGAGAAGATTAATCAGAGATCTGGCGGTGTGCATTTACATATTCGGTTTGATGGGGAAGTGAAGTGTATTGATCAGAAATGGCTGTCGCGGAAGAAGTATACGTAAAGAGATATGTGCAAAGAGATATGCGTAAAGAGATATGTGTAAAGAGTATATGTGAAAAGATTCAGTAAAAACAAATAAGCAAGGTAGTGAAGTATCTGAAGAGGATAAACGTACACGAAGAACGTTAGAAGATGAGATGACATTTTTCGTGTGCGTAAATTTGTATATTGACATACTATCAAAGTGATACTATCATAAAGATAATAATATAGGACAAAAAAAGAAAGAGGTAGTAATCATGCGGAAAAAATCAGAAATGCAAAAGGCTAACGAAGAATTTGTAAAGACTTATGATGATTCAAAATATCCAAAACCATCCGTAACTGCAGATATCGTCATTTTCGGAATGTTTGATAAAGAAGAAGATAATTACAGAAAAATAGCCGAGAAAGAGTTAAAGGTACTTTTAATCCAGAGAGGTGCGGCACCATATGAAGGCTGTTATGCCCTTCCGGGCGGATTCGTTGGTCCGAAGGAAACCATCGGCGAAGCCGCAGAACGTGAATTAAAAGAAGAGACAAACTGCAACTGTGATTTCCTGGAACAGTTCGGTACCTACAGCAATCCAAACCGTGATCCGAGAAGATGGGTGATCAGCAATGGATACATGGCACTTGTCAATGCCGGACAGGAAATGATCCAGGCAGGAGATGATGCTTCGGATGCGAAGTGGTTTGATGTGTCATTTCAGGAAGAAGATGGTGTATGGAGTCTGTGCCTGACACATGGGGATGAGAAGCTTCATGCAAGATTAGAAGAGACAACTTCGAAGTGGGATGTAAAGAAGAAATTTAAGACTATAGAAAGCGATGACCTTGCATTTGACCACGAGCTGATTCTTGCAGATGCAATCGTACAGCTTCGCAAGTGGATTACGGAGACGCATATAGCGTTCCGGCTTTTACCGGAGAAGTTTACACTGAGAGAATTGCAACAGATTCATGAGACGGTGCTGGATACGAAGCTTCTGGTTCCGGCGTTTCGAAGAAAAGTGGCTGATAGGGTAGAAGATACCGGGGAGATGACGGGGGATGCTGGGCATAGACCGGCGAAGTTGTATCGGGAGAAAAGATAAACTTTAGTAAGAAGAAAGGGCTGTACATACTAATGATGAAATTTTTATTCTTGATACTTTTCATAATTTGGGAAAAAAGAACATTTAGAGCAATTGTGGCATTGCCGGCAGGCATTGTTACAGCCGGGTATATGGAAGAGATTAATAAAGATGAATCTTTGTAATTTAGGAGAATTGCAGATGGAAAATAAAGAGAAAAAGCAAATGCTTACAACGGAGCTAACAAAAGAAAAGAGCGGCAGGAGTGCCGGGATGATTCAGGATATGTCAATAAACGGAATCAAACTACATCTCGCTCAGAACGGAACCGGCGGCCCGGTTATCTTCTGGGGTATGTATCCACATCAGCAGAACGAAGTAGAACATCTGTGGGAATCTCTACTGGAACTTGTGCCGGAACAAAATTTCCTGCTCGTCGCATTTCAGGTGGAAGACTGGAATCGGGATTTTTCGCCTTGGGAAGCAGCGGCGGTATTCGGGAAGGAAGGCTTCGCCGGACAAGGTCTGAAGACGCTGAGATGGCTGACAGAGGAATGTGTGCCACATATTGACCGGACTTTTGGTGTGAAAGACAGGGAACATTGGCTGATGGGATATTCGCTTGCCGGATTATTCGCGCTATGGGCAGCTTATGAAAGTGACGTGTTTTCTGGAATTGTATGCTGTTCGGGTTCGTTGTGGTTCCCGGACTGGGACCATTATGTGAGGAATCATGTGATTCAGAGTAAATGTAGCGTGTATCTGAGCCTTGGCGGAAAGGAAGAGAAGGCGAAGAACAAAGTAATGGCAGCGGTCGGTGACAGGACCAGGGCGCAGGAAGGGCTGTTACAGGAGGACTCGATGGTGGAATCCGTGGTTTTAGAGTGGAATGCGGGAGGGCATTTTGCAGATGCGGGGAAAAGGCTGGCTAAGGGCGTGAAATGGATGTTTGGAGTGAAAAGTGGCTTATAATATAAGTTGAGGGTGTTAAGGTTTCATGGTATCATAATCAGTATAGAAGAACAGTGTGACAGATTATGTTATTACAACCGGAGGTGAAAATCAATGAACAAAGCAGACAAAGCAGAATCCCTCTTCCGCACAGGCTACAACTGCAGCCAGTCGGTCTATGCAGCATTTGCGGAAGAACTGGGAATAACAGTGGAAGAGGCAGCAAAAAAAGCAAGCCCGTTCGGAGCGGGATTTGGCAAGCTGCGTGAGGTATGCGGAGCCGTGACAGGAATGGTCATGGTAATCGGTGATCTGTACGGATATGACGATCCGAAAGATGCGGCGGGGAAAAAGCAGCTTTATGTACTTGTGCAGAAGCTTTGTGGATCTTTTGAAGCTTCGGAAGGAAGCCTGATCTGCCGGGAACTTCTCGGGCTGGAGAAGGGCGAAGATCTGGAAGAGCCTGCGGTCAGAACGGAAGCGTATTATCAGAGCAGACCTTGTGTGAAAGCATGCAGAAGGGCAGCGGAGATTCTGGAAGAGTATGTGAAAGAGCAGAAAAGAAAATGAGTGAATACATTGCGACCTACACAGGAAAACATTTTAAACCAACAGAACCGGATCCGGAGTTATTTGACATAGCAGACATTGCACATGCGCTGTCCCTGATATGCAGAGGAAATGGTCATGTGAAGATGTTCTGGTCGGTCGGGGAACATTGCATTTGCTGTGCAAAAGAGGCAAAGGCGAGAGGTCTGTCGGATAGGATGGTGCTTGCATGCCTGCTTCACGATGCAAGCGAGTGTTATATGTCGGATGTTCCGTCGCCTTTTAAGAAGGAACTGCCGGAATATAATGAACGCGAAGAACGTATGCTTTCTATGATTTATGAAAAATTTCTCGGTTCGGACCTGACACCGGAAGAGAAGATGCAGTTGAATGCGATTGATAAGGCAATGCTATGGTATGATCTGACGTTTCTTCTGGGAGAGAAACAGGAGAGCGAAGCGCCCGAATTGCATATTGATCTGAGGTATGAGGTCAGAGCATTTGGTGAGGTGGAAGAGGAATACCGAAGTATCTTTTGCGTCCTACAACGGACGTGACCAGGTCCAGGGATGGATCTATGTTCCGGCTTGCAAACCGAAGGGAATTGTCCAGGTGATCCACGGATTTGGGGAACATTCCAGACGTTATCTGCACATGATATCTGCCTTCATGGATGCGGGTTATATCGTGGCAGCAGACGATCATGTAGGACATGGGAAGACAGCAATGGTCAATAATGTGTGGGGCGACTGGGGAGACAAAGGACCGCATACAATGATGGAAGACGAGCATACATTGAAAGGAATCGTGTGTGAAATATATCCGGATCTGCCATATTTCTTATTCGGACACAGCATGGGATCTTTTATCACAAGAGATTTCATTGCAAAATACGGGGACGAACTGGCCGGGGCAACCATCTGCGGAACAACGGGAATCTTCCGCGGGGCAGAAGAGACGGGAAAGAAATTAAAAGAAGCGATCGATGCAGGACATGGAGAAGAATCCGATCCGTCATATACCGGAGAACTGATGGGATGGATGTGTGAGCGCTGTGGAGAGGTCAGCATCGGAAATGAGTGGATCTGTGCCGATCCGTATGTACAGCGGGATCATGCCGATGATCCGTTTGATGCATTTACCAGACCGACCAGCAACCGTTCGGTATATGATTTCATCCAGATGATGTTACAGATCGAGGGAACAAAGTGGGCCGAAAAAGTGCCGACAGACATGCCAATCTATAATATTGCGGGAGATCAGGATCCGGTAGGTGAGTATGGTGTCGGTGTATATCAGGTAAGTAACTGGCTGGTACAGACCGGACATAACGTAACGACGAAGCTGTACTCGGGATACCGTCACGAGATACATAATTATGCTGAGATTAAGAACGAAGTCGAAGCGGGTATTATTGCATTCATGGACAAGGCATTATAAAAATGTATTAGGTGTCGGGAAGGATTATAATTCAAAAAACATAGAGATAAAGACATAAAAAGTACAATAGCATTTGTGATAGCGATTGTCGTGATCAGTGTAGATAAGAAAGACGTAAGGGAAATTTGATTTTCAGGGACTCCGGTTTTATGAAACCCGGAGTCCTTTTTGAAAAAAATTATTTTTTGATCTCTGATTGGAATGCATTGATATCTTTTGCTTTACAAATGATATATAAAGTATTATGATAAAAAAAACGAAATCTTCAGGGCAGGGTGCGATTCCCTACCGGCGGTAAAGCCCGCGGGCCGAGAGGCATGATCCGGTGTGATTCCGGAGCCGACAGTATAGTCTGGATGAAAGAAGATGATGGTACAGTTATTTTAATAGATGAATGTAGTGTCTGAGCTCTGAGATGGTGATCCATTTCAGAGCTTTTTTGGTTAACAGATCATTTGTCAGTTATATGTAACAGATCATTTCCCCTGTAGGTATCCTGCAGGGGTTTTTGTATAACTAAGAAAGAAGGAAGAGAAATGACGGATCAGGAATACATGCTCCGGGCAATCCAGCTTGCAAAAAAGGGAGAAGGATGGACGAATCCGAATCCGATGGTAGGTGCGGTGATCGTAAAAGACGGCCGGATCATCGGGGAAGGTTATCATAAAAAATGCGGAGAACTTCATGCAGAGCGCAATGCAATCACATCGCTTACAGAATCGGCAGAGGGTGCGACAATCTATGTTACGCTGGAACCATGCTGTCATTATGGCAAGACACCGCCGTGTACGGAAGCGATCATAGAACAGAAGATTAAAAAAGTGGTGATCGGTTCCAGGGATCCGAATCCAAAGGTGGCAGGAAAAGGTGCACAGATATTGCGTGAATCGGGAATTACAGTAGTTCAGGATTTTATGCGGGAAGAATGTGACTGTCTGAACCCGGTGTTCTTCCATTATATTACGACGAAGACACCGTATGTAGTGATGAAATATGCTATGACACTGGATGGGAAAATTGCGACAAAGACGGGCGCATCGAAGTGGATCACAGGAGAACCGGCCCGACAGGAAGTGCAGCATATGCGGCACCGGTATATGGGTATTATGGCCGGTATCGGGACTGTACTTGCGGATGATCCGATGTTGAATGTCCGGGTAGAAGGATGGAAAAGTCCGGTCAGAATAGTATGCGACAGCAGTCTTAGGATACCGCTTGACAGCCAGATCGTAAGAAGTGCAAAAGAGTACCGGACAATCGTGGCTTATGCAGGACGGGAAGAGAACGAAGAAATAACAGAAAAAATAGAACGGTTACATGCGAAAGGCGTGGATACCGTCTGCTGTCCGGATGAAAAAGGTCAGATAGACCTTAAAAAGCTGATGACATATCTTGGAAATGAGGGCATTGACAGCATTCTGCTGGAAGGCGGGGGCACGCTGAACGACAGTGCACTGCGGGCAGGAATTGTAAAAGAGGTACACTGTTTTATCGCACCAAAATTATTTGGCGGAAAGAACAGTAAGACACCGGTGCAAGGAATCGGCATCGGACTTCCATCAGAAGCATTGAAACTGAAATGTACGGATATCTGCCGGATCGGTGAAGACATCAGGATAATCTGTCAGGTATGTGAAAAAGAACAGGAGGGGCCATGTTTACAGGAATCGTAGAAGAGAAAGGATCGGTCCGCTATATGCAGCTGACCGGAGAGTCGGGAGTTCTGGCAATCAAGGCGAAGAAGGTATTGGAAAGAACGAAGATCGGTGACAGTATCGCAGTCAATGGAGTGTGTCTGACAGTTACATCACTTCAGCCGGATGGATTTACTGCAGATGTGATGGCAGAGACCATCAGGAGAAGCAGTCTGGGAAGCTGTAAAGTCGGAAGTCAGGTGAATCTGGAACGGGCAATGGCTGCAGACGGAAGATTTGGAGGACATATCGTAAGCGGTCATATTGACGGAACCGGTGTGATCCGGTCTTTGATCCGGGAGGAGAATGCCATCTGGGTATCTATTGGAACATCGCCGCAGATATTACATCTGATCGTAGAAAAAGGCTCCATCTGTATAGATGGCATCAGCCTGACGGTGGCAAAAGTAGAGGAAGAGGGATTTCAGGTATCGGTTATCCCGCATACAGGAGAAGAAACGACGCTTTTGGAAAAAGTGCCGGGCGATTCGGTGAATCTGGAGAATGATGTGATCGGAAAATACGTAGAAAGGCTGTTAGGCCTTGGAAAGAGTGAAGAAGAGAAAAAAGAATCCGGAATTACGATGGAATTTTTGCAGGAATTCGGATTTTAGAACAGGAGGATAAATAGAATGTCACAAAACAATCAGTACAATACAATCGAAGAGGCACTAAGGGATCTGAGGGAAGGAAAGGTTATTCTGGTTACAGATGATCCGGACAGAGAGAATGAAGGGGATCTGGTATGTGCAGCAGAGTTTGCGACACAGGAGAATATCAATTTTATGGCGACTTATGCGAAAGGGCTTATCTGTACACCGATGAGTGCGGAAATTGCAGCAAGGCTTAACTTTCCACCGATGGTTGCGGAGAATACCGATAATCACAGCACAGCATTTACCGTTGCGGTGGACCATGTTGATACGACGACAGGTATTTCGGCAGCAGAACGTTCCTATACAATCATGAAATGTGTGGATGAAGATGCGAAGCCGGAAGATTTCAGAAGACCGGGACATGTATTTCCACTCATTGCCAGAAAAGGCGGAGTCCTGGTGCGGAACGGACACACAGAGGCGACGACTGATCTGGTGAGACTGGCTGGATTGAAAGAATGCGGCGTGTGTTGTGAGATTATGAAAGAAGATGGCACAATGATGCGTACACCACAGTTGTGGGAATTTGCAAAAGAGCATAATCTTACATTTATTACGATCCGTGATCTTCAGGATTACATGAGAATCCATGAAAAACATGTAAAAGAAGAGGCGGTTGCAGACCTTCCGACGCAGTATGGAGATTTCAGACTTCACGGATATATCAATGATATTACAGGAGAACATCATCTTGCACTGGTAAAAGGTGATATCGGAGACGGTGAAGATGTACTTTGCAGGGTACATTCGGAGTGCCTGACAGGTGATGCATTTGGCTCGCTTAGATGTGACTGTGGTCTGCAGCTTCAGACAGCGATGCGTCAGGTAGAAGCAGAAGGCAGAGGGATCATTCTTTACATGAGGCAGGAAGGCAGAGGAATCGGGCTGCTCAATAAGATCAAGGCATATGCACTGCAGGAGCAGGGATATGATACGGTAGAGGCCAATGTAAAGTTGGGATTTGCACCGGATCTCAGAGAGTACTGGATCGGAGCGCAGATATTATCGGATCTCGGAGTGAAATCATTGAGACTTCTGACCAATAATCCGGACAAAGTCTATGGACTTGGTGGGTTTGGACTGAAGATCAATGAAAGAGTACCGCTGGAGATCCCACCCCAGAAGTATGATCTGAAATATATGAAGACAAAACAGGAAAAGATGGGACACATTTTCAAAGAAATAGAATTATAAAAAGATTTAATGAATAACAGGAGGAAGAAATCATGAGACAGATCAATTTAGTAGAAGGAAAAGTAGTAGCACCTGAGGGAATGAAAGTCGGAATCGTGGCTGCCAGATTCAATGAGATCATTGTGAATAAGTTATTGGGCGGAGCCGTCGACGGGCTGGTAAGACATGGGGTAGAAGAAGAGAACATTACGGCTGCATGGGTACCGGGAGCATTTGAGATTCCGCTGACTGCACAGAAGATGGCACAGTCCGGAAAGTATGATGCAGTCATCTGCGTGGGAGCAGTTATCCGCGGGGATACTTCCCACTATGATCTGGTGTGTAATGAATCGGCCAAAGGAATCGCGCAGGTTGAACTTGCAACAGGAATTCCGGTATTATTCGGAGTGATCACAACAGAGAATATCGAACAGGCTATCGCACGTGCAGGAAGTAAAGCAGGAAATAAAGGATATGACTGTGCATTGTCCGCAATTGAGATGGTAAATCTGATGAAGCAGCTTTAATCAGGTGCAGCCGATGGTGAAAACAATCATTTTTGATTATGATGGAACGATACATAATACTCTTGGAATCTATGAGCCGGCGTTCAGGGAAGCTTATCAGTGGTTGGCGGAGCAGAATGTTGTAGAGGAACAGAAGATAGAGATGCCGCAGATCGCAGGATGGCTGGGCTTAAACAGCAAAGAAATGTGGGATACATTTCTGCCGGAATTAGATCAGAGATACAAAGATCAGGCGAGTGCGATCGTGGGAGATTCCATGGTCAGGCAGATCAGGAAGCACCGGGCAGTGTGGTATCCGGGAGCGGAAGAGATGCTTACAGCTTTGAAGAACAGAGGATATCATCTTGTGATCTTAAGCAACTGTAAAGTGGCATACCGCAAAGCACATTGGGAAGAATTCCGAATGGAAAGATGGTTTGAACAGTTTTATGACTGTGAATCGTATGGTTTCTGCCCTAAGACGGAGATCGTGCAGGAAGTTATCCGGGACTATCCGGGACCTTATCTGGTGATCGGAGACAGAAGACAGGATTTGGAATGTGCCAGATCCTGTAAAAGTCCGTTTATCGGATGCCTGTATGGCTATGGTGAGAAGGGAGAACTGGATGGAGCAGATTATTTTGTGAAATCTGTAGAAGAGATAACCGGAATTATATAATGTGAAAAAATGCACAAAAATAGAACTGTATTTTTGTAAATTATGTTTAATTCCACTCTTGCACTTTACAAGAAAAAAGTGTAAAACATTAAGTAAGCTAAAAAAAGTAAATAAGAAATGCAATGAAAGGGATACGTCATAAAAGTTAACTGGAATTCAGAGAGCTGTTGGATGGTGTGAAACGGCAGAAAGTATTTTATGATATCACCCAGGAGCATCCCGCTGAAATATACAGGTTGGAAGAATCAACATAGTCAGGTATCGAGTAAGCTGGGACGTTGTCTTCACGTTACAGAAGAAACTGTTAGATATTTTGACAGTAACAAGTGGTTGTGGTTAGTGATGACTGCAGTAAAACGAAGTGGTACCACGGAAGAATATTCCGCCTTTGTTATCCGAAAGGATAGCGAAGGCGTTTTTTTATATATTTACTTTAAAGAGAAAGAAGAGGGATTATTTTATGAGTGGAATATTAATGATGATCATTGCCATTGTTGTGCTTGGTGGAGCATATCTTCTTTATGGTCGTTATCTCCAGAACAAATGGGGCATTGACCCAAATGCCAAAACTCCGGCATATGAGATGGAAGACGGGGTTGACTATGTACCGGCCGATACGAACGTCGTATTCGGTCACCAGTTTGCATCAATTGCAGGTGCAGGTCCGATCAACGGACCGATCCAGGCAGCAATCTTCGGATGGCTTCCGGTACTTTTGTGGATCTTAATCGGAGGGGTATTCTTTGGAGCCGTTCAGGATTTCGCATCTATGTATGCATCTGTAAAGAATAAAGGACGTACAATCGGATATATCATCGAAGAATATATCGGAAAATTAGGTAAGAAATTATTCCTGTTATTCTGCTGGCTGTTTTGTATTCTGGTCGTTGCAGCTTTTGCTGATGTTGTAGCCGGAACTTTTAATGGATTCTCAGTAAGTGAAGCCGGAAAAGTAACAAAAATTGCAGCTAACGGTGCAGTCGCAACTACTTCTATGATATTTATCTTAGAAGCAGTCGGACTTGGAATGTTTTTGAAGTATACGAAATTCAACAAGTGGATTAATACAGCGGTTGCAATCGTATTATTGGTAGCAGCAATCGCACTGGGACTTCACTTCCCAATGTATGTAGGACTGGATGCATGGCATCTCATCATCTTCGTTTACATCCTGATTGCCAGTGTCGCTCCTGTATGGGCACTTCTTCAGCCTCGTGACTATCTGAATAGTTACCTTTTGATTTTTATGATTGTTGGTGCGATTGTTGGTGTATTTGTAGCAAATCCATCTTGTAACCTTCAGGCATTCACAAGCTTTAACGTAGATGGACAGTATATGTTCCCAATCTTATTTGTAACGATCGCTTGTGGTGCGGTTTCCGGCTTCCATTCACTGGTATCTTCCGGTACAGCATCCAAACAGATTAAGAATGAGAAGAACATGCTTCCTGTATCATTCGGAGCAATGTTAATGGAAAGTATGCTTGCAGTTATTGCACTGATCGCAGTTGCATCTTTTGCCAAAGGTGAAGCAGCAGCACAGGGACTGACAACACAGCCTCAGATTTTCGCCGGAGCGATTGCGAACTTCCTGTCAGTCATCGGACTGCCACACTCTCTTGTATTTACGCTGATCAATCTGGCAGTATCCGCATTTGCACTGACTTCTCTGGATTCCGTAGCCAGAGTAGGCCGTCTGTCATTCCAGGAATTCTTCCTCGATGATGATGTAGATCAGGATAACATGAGTCCATTCTTAAAAGTGGTAACGAATAAATACTTTGCAACGGTTATTACACTGGTACTTGCATATTTCCTGACAAAAGTTGGTTATGCAGAGATCTGGCCTTTATTCGGTTCAGCCAACCAGCTGTTATCTGTACTGGCACTGGTAGCTTGTGCGGTATTCCTTAAGAAAACGAAGCGCAAGGGATTCATGCTCTGGGGACCAATGGTATTCATGATGGCTGTTACATTTACAGCGCTTGGTATGACGATCGTGAAACTGACAAAAGCATTCCTGACAACAGGTCTGGATCTTGGAAATACATTACAGCTGATTTTTGCCGTATTGCTTCTGATCCTTGGTGTGTTGGTTGCAATCCAGGGTGTAAAGAAACTTCTTGAAAAAACAGATGATAAGAAAGCAACAGATTAATCATTATTTTATTCGTAATAAGAACATATAAGAGAAACTGTGGTAATAGCGTGAAAGTTATTATCGCAGTTTTTTTGTTTTATATTATATATAGTAGAGACAGATTCTGCGCGATTGGATAAAGTGTATAAAAAAACATAGATCAATATAAAAATATTGATAATTAATCCAAAAATATTCTATGTCAAAAAAATAGTGTTGTAATTATAATGAGATTAGTCAATGAGTTAGACGCGATTAAAAACAAAACGCACAAAACAGGAGGAAAGAAAATGAAAAAGAAAAAAGTATTTGCACTCATGATGGCAGCAACACTTGCATTATCACTGGCAGGCTGCGGAGGATCTTCGTCAGGTGATTCAAAATCATCAGGATCTTCAGACAGCAGTTCTGTAGCCAATAAGGACAAACCGCTTTGCTGGTTTAACCGTCAACCTTCTAATAGTTCAACAGGGGAATTGGACAAAGAAGCGTTGAATTTCAACAAAGATACTTATTATGTAGGATTTGATGCTAATCAGGGAGCAGAACTTCAGGGAGAGATGGTTGTTGATTATATCAAAGCAAATGCTGATAAGATTGACAGAAATGGTGATGGAGTTATCGGATACGTACTTGCAATCGGTGACATCGGACATAATGATTCTATCGCACGTACACGTGGTGTTCGTGCGGCACTTGGAACAGGAGTTAAAGAAGGTGACGAAGTTGCTTCCAAGCCGGCAGGAACAAACGTAGACGGAAAAGCAAAAGTTGTCCAGGATGCTAAGATTGATGTAGACGGAAAAGAATTTACAGTCCGTGAACTTGCTTCTCAGGAAATGAAGAACTCAGCAGGGGCAACATGGGATGCGGCTACAGCAGGTAACGCAATCGGAACATGGGAAGCTTCTTTCGGAGATCAGATCGATATTGTTGTTTCTAACAATGATGGTATGGGAATGTCAATGTTTAATGCATGGGCAAAAGATAACAAAGTTCCTACATTCGGATATGATGCAAACAGTGACGCTGTTGCAGCAATCGCTGAAGGATACGGCGGAACAATCTCTCAGCATGCAGATGTTCAGGCTTATCTGACATTAAGAGTACTCCGTAACGCACTTGACGGAGCAGACGTGGATACAGGTATTGGTACAGCAGATGATGCCGGTAACTGCCTGACAGAAGGTGAAGATTACAGATACAGCGAAGAAGAAAGATCTTACTACGCATTAAATGTTGCAGTAACAGCTGATAATTACAAAGACTTTACAGATTCAACAAAGATTTATGACAAAGTGTCAAAACAGCTTGATTCAAGCAAGAGTCCATCTAAGAAAGTATGGCTTGATATTTACAATGCATCAGACAACTTCCTGAGCTCAACATACCAGCCACTTCTTGAGAACTATGATGATCTCCTTAACCTGAAGGTTGATTACATCGGTGGAGATGGACAGACAGAGTCAAACATCACAAACCGTCTCGGAAATCCAAACGAATATGATGCATTTGCAATTAACATGGTTAAGACAGACAATGCATCAGCATACACATCACTTCTCTCAAAATAAGAGACTGGTTAAATGGTAAATGAATGAAACGCAGAGGGGTGTCAGAGATGATACCCTTCTTTCATCAAGAAAAGGAAGCAGAGTTATGACAGTAGATAAGAATAAATACATCTTATCGATCAATGGCATGAGTAAGTCGTTCGGTAGAAACAAAGTTCTGAAACATATAAACCTGAATGTCAAACCTGGGACCATTATGGGACTTATGGGTGAAAACGGTGCCGGAAAATCGACAATGATGAAATGTCTCTTTGGTACTTATCAGAAAGATGAGGGGACAATTATATTAGACGGCAGAGAAGTAAATTTCTCGGGACCAAAAGATGCACTGGAAAACGGAGTAGCGATGGTACACCAGGAATTGAACCAATGTCTTGAAAGAAGCGTTGTAGATAATATGTTTCTTGGACGATATCCAAAGAATTCTTTTGGAATTGTCGATGAAGGAAGAATGAAAAAGGAAACTGCAAATCTCTTCAGACAGCTTGGAATCACAGCAAATCTGACACAGCCAATGAAAAAAATGTCTGTGTCCCAGCGGCAGATGTGTGAGATTGCAAAAGCTATTTCCTATCATTCCAAAGTAATTGTACTGGATGAACCAACCTCATCCCTGACAGCACCGGAAGTTGAGAAACTTTTCAAGATGATGCGTCAGTTGAAAGCACAGGGGATTTCGCTGATTTATATATCACATAAGATGGATGAGATATTCAATATATGTGATGAGATATCTGTGCTCAGAGATGGTAGTCTGGTTATGACAAAAGAGTGCAAAGATACAGATATGAATGAACTGATATCGGCAATGGTTGGGCGCTCGCTGGATAACAGATTTCCACCTGTTGACAATGAGCCCGGAGAGAAGATTCTCTCTGTACAGAATCTTTCGTCAAAATATGCACCAAAGATTCAAAATGTATCCTTTGATATCAGAAAAGGAGAAATATTTGGATTTTACGGTCTGGTTGGTGCCGGACGTACGGAACTTTTAGAAACAATCTTCGGAATCCGCACAAGAGCAGAAGGAAATGTAATATACGATGGAAAGATCATGAACTTTTCATCGCCGAGAGATGCAATGGATCATGGATTTGCCCTGATCACAGAAGAAAGAAAAGCTAATGGTCTGTTCTTAAAAGGCGATATTACATTTAATACGACCATCGCTAACATGAACCATTATAAGAATGGTGCAGTGCTGTCACATGACAGAATGGTACGTGCAACTGCGGAAGAGATTAAAATCATGCATACAAAGTGTATGGGCCCGGATGATATGATCACAAGTCTTTCCGGAGGAAATCAGCAGAAGGTAATCTTCGGAAAATGGCTGGAGCGTTCACCGAGTGTATTCATGATGGATGATCCGACACGAGGAATTGATGTTGGTGCGAAATATGAGATTTACGAACTGATCATCAATATGGCAAAGCAGGGGAAAACAATTATTGTTGTATCTTCTGAGATGCCAGAGATTCTTGGTATTACGAACCGTATCGGCGTTATGTCAAACGGACGACTGGCCGGAATCGTAAATACAAAAGAGACGAACCAGGAAGAATTATTGAGACTCAGTGCAAAATATCTGTAACAGAGAGGGGTATGGAAGATGGCAGAAAAAAGCATTATCATTTCGGCTGAAGAAGAAGCAATACTTTTGAAACCGATTGACGAATATGTTGGAAAAATACAGGAGCAGATCGATGCACTGCGTGTGGAAGGATCTGACAAAGTCAACAGTTTAAAAAATCAGATTGCAATAGCAAAAGAGAATAAGAACTTAACAAAAGAAGAACAGAATAAGATTATCGGGGAATGTAAGAAGAATCTGGAGAAGGCAAAAGCAACAGAAGATGCAAATAAACAGCAGATTGCAAAACTGATCGCAGATGCTGAAGGTTTTCTTTCCAAACATTACAACAGTGAGTATTATAACATTGTTGCAAAGAGCTGCGAAGCAGAGAAAAAAGCGGAAAACAGTAATTTTGAAAAATTAAAAGCGGATCTGCAGGAAGAACATAAGAAGGCAGTCAGCAGCCTGAAAGATGCAGAAGAGATCAAAGCTGAAAAATACACATATAAGAATAAATTATATGATGCGCAGATGACACATGAATCCAGGATCCAGGAGATCAAGGATAGAAAACATGATGCATACATGCATAAGTTCCACCTGATCGATCTGCTCAGAATGTCAAAATATACATTTGCACAGAAGCAGGCACAGAATTTTGAAAATTACAAGTACACATTTAATATGACACAGTTCTTGTATAAGAACGGTCTGTATATTGTAATTATCATGATCTTTATCGCATTGTGTATTATTACACCATTCGTGAAAAATACACAGCTTTTTACAACCACAAACATCCTTAACATTTTGCAGCAGGCTTCACCGCGAATGTTCCTTGCACTTGGAGTTGCCGGTCTGATCCTTCTGACAGGTACAGACCTTTCTGTAGGACGTATGGTTGGTATGGGTATGGTTACAGCAACCATTATCATGCATAACGGAATTAACACAGGTACTGTGTTTGGACATGTTTTTGATTTTTCGGGTATGGCACCGGCATCAAGAGCTATATTAGCATTATGTGTGTGTATACTTTTCACAACTGTATTTGCAATGACAGCCGGATTTTTCATGGCAAGATTTAAGATGCATCCATTTATTTCAACGATGGCAAATATGTTGATCATCTTTGGTCTTGTTACATATGCTACAAAAGGAGTTTCTTTTGGTGCGATTGATCCGACAATTCCAAATATTTTTATTCCACAGGCAGGACGTTTTCCGATGATTATTTTATGGGCAGTAGTTGCGATTGCTGTTGTATGGTTTATCTGGAATAAGACAACATTTGGGAAAAATTTATATGCAGTTGGTGGAAATCCAGAGGCGGCAGCTGTATCAGGAATCTCGGTATTTAAAGTAACGATGGGAGCATTTATCCTTGCAGGTATCCTTTATGGATTCGGTTCATGGCTGGAGTGTGTACGAATGGTTGGATCCGGTAGTGCCGCTTATGGACAGGGATGGGATATGGATGCCATCGCAGCCTGCGTACTTGGCGGAACATCCATGACAGGAGGTAAAGGAAGGATCAGTGGAACCGTATTTGGTGCCATGGTCATCGGAATCATCTCAAATGGTCTTAACCTTATCGGAGTGTCATCATACTGGCAGCTCATCATCAAGGGTCTTATCATCGCATGTGCGGTACTCCTTGATGGACAGAAGGGCAAGCTTGAGCTTCTCAAGAAGAAGAAACTGGCAGCAAACTAGTAGAAAGAGAGGATTGATAATATGGAGATTTTTAGAAAGATGTCCTTCGCGGATTCCACGGGAGATGCAATACCTTTCTACCACGAGGGCAAATATCATATATTCTCACTGACTTCCCCTCCGGGAACAACAGTGTACCCGGCAAGACTTAGAACAACATGGAGCCACAGTGTATCAGATGATCTGGTGCACTGGGAGGAGCTTCCTACAGCGCTCTATCCGGGCGAGGGCGACGAGCCGGATGCATCAGGAGTGTGGACTGGATCAGTCATATACGGCGAGGGCAAATACCATGCATTCTATACAGGCTACTGCCTCACCGCAGAGTATCAGCAGACCATATGCCACGCTACGAGCGACGATGGAATCACGTGGGTGAAGGATGCAGCCAATCCGGTCATCACACCTATGATAGAGCTTTACGAGAAGCTTGACTGGAGAGATCCATATGTATTCTACAATGAGGAGGACAAATGTTACTGGATCCTCATATCAGCGAGAAGGTTGGATATGCCGATAACCAGAAGAGGATGTATAGTTCTCTACAGATCAAATGATCTGGTCAACTGGGAATATTACGGACCGATATATTCACCGGGACACACCAACTGTCCTGAGTGCCCTGAGATGTACAAGATGGGAGACAATTGGTATCTCTCATACTCAAGATTCTCAGAATATGTAAATACAATATACAGAGTTGCAAAGTCACCATTTGGCCCATGGAGAAAGCCAAAGAAGGATGGCATAGGCGGAAGAAGATTCTACGCAGCCAAGTCCATGCAGGATGATGACGGCAGACGCTTCTACTTCGGTTGGGCTCACGACAGAGCAGACAGAAGCGACAGAGGTGAATGGTACTGGGGCGGAACCTTCTGCGTGCCGCATGAGGTAGTTGCCACAGCGGATGGAGGACTTGACGTAAAGCTTCCAAAGGAATATGAGCATGTATTTGAGAAGCCTGTGGCATGGGATTACATCCCTG
>OFMQ01000131.1_pt1 | contig 58247 bp, 60 predicted proteins | sample 1541851 | NCBI WGS metagenome assembly OFMQ01 (sample SAMN04209227, study PRJEB22552) | human gut metagenome | biome: gut; material: feces | host: Homo sapiens | place: USA: Oklahoma | reverse complement strand
GGCTTTGCAGGACGCAAAGCCCACAAAGCGTTCTTATAGGGATAGAGAATTCGCACTATCTTATAAAAAACAGACTTTTTCTACAAACTGACCGCAGGCATAGCCTGCGGTTTCTTTTTGTCTACATTACGTTAAATTATTCTCTTAAACAAACAAATTTTGCAACATAGGGTTGACAAGCAAAGAAAACAGTGCTATAATACCTATATCGACAAATTGTTGATTATTTTTGTGCCATAAGAAAGGGGAAATGTAAATATGGCAGAAAAGCGGATGTTTTCAAAGCAGGTATTATGGAGCGACAAATTTATAGATCTGCCATCGCCGGCACAGGTGCTGTACTTTCAGCTTTCAATGTATGCGGACGATGAAGGGTTTGTCAACTGCGCCGGATATGTACGCAGGCTTACAGGATGCAGTGAAAGCGATATAGAAGCACTGTGCAAAAACGGCTTTATTATCACGTTTGAGTCGGGTGTATATGCAATTGCTCACTGGAAGATAAATAACAATATACGCTCTGACCGTATGAAAAAGACCTCGTTCTCAGATGAGCGTGATATGCTCTATGTCCGTGCTGACGGGATGTATATACTCGATCCCGAAAAAGCGGCGGAGCAGAGAAAATCAGCCGGGCAGGAAAAGGCTGTGACAACAAAATGTAGTCAAACGTCTGACATCTGCCCGTCAGATGTCGGCACAGGCAAGGAAAGATCAGATAAGGACAGCACAGTTAAGAGCAGTTTTGATGAGGTAAGTGCCGTTTTGTCGGACGAAACCGACAAAAAATCGCTCTCCGCCGCCGCATACAAAGCAAAATTAACCGAAAGCTTCGGTACGGACAACGTTGAGCGATATATTGAACGTTTCAATAAATGGGCAGATATGCACGGGCGGCAGAATATGCCTGTATACCCTACCATCGAGAAGTGGATGAAGGAGGATAATGTCAAACGGTACGAAAATGCGAACAGCAGTTTTACAGACGAAATGCTTGACGAATGTCTGATGATCGACTACATAAGCTCAGACGAGAAACGAACAGAATAGAGTAAGTACAATAAGAAAGCTGAAATTGAAAGCGGAGAATTCAGCTATATATCTGCCTGACTTGCCGGGGCAGAGCGAATTGTATTTGCTGAGCGTTATAAGGCTTGCGAGTGAAGCTATCAGCGTTCCGACACCGCCTATATTCACTCCGAGCAAGAGGCTGTGATAATCGTTTGTAAACTGCGAGAGCAGTATTGCCGAGGGAACGTTGCTTATAAACTGGCAGGAAATTACACTGAAAAGCAGGGGGTTAAGCTGAAGGGCGGATGAAAACAGGTTCTTTATCACATCTATCCTTGCCATATTTCCGGCAAAAATGAAGAAAAATACGAATGTGAACAAAAGCGGATAATCAACTGCGGCAAGCGCTTTTCTGTCCATAACGATAAGCGTCAGCGTGATGAAAATCATACCTATCAGGTACGGAATAAAATTGAACACGATAATTATAGCTATGGCGAACAGGAAAAGATAAGCGGCTGTGCGTTTACGGTCGATTTTTTCGGGAGCGGACTTAAGCTCTATCGGCTCAGGCTTTACAAAGATAACACAGCATAGCGTTATCATTGCAACGGCAAGGATAAACGGCGGAAGCATTATAAGCGTAAATTCGCCTATCGGAATATTGAACTTTGAATAAAGATAAAGGTTCTGGGGATTTCCGAAGGGGGTGAGCATACCTCCGAGATTAGCGGCGATATTCTGCATTATGAACGTGAACGCCATATAGCGCTCCTTGCCTGCGGTATGCAGTACATAGTATCCCAGCGGAAGAAAGGTCAGCAGAGCCATATCGTTTGCAATCAGCATAGAGCCTATGAAGGTGACCCATACAAGCACCACTGTGCAAAGGCGTATATTGCGGAATTTTTTTACTATGTTGCAGGCGAGAATATAAAAGAACTGTACGTTTTTAAGGGCGCATACAACTGCCAGTACGCTGAAAAGGCAGGCAAGCGTCTTGTAATCGAAATAATCGAGATATTTCTCGTCGGGCGGAACTATAAATGATGTGATAACCGCCGCCAGTAAAGCTATCACCATAACTGTATTTTTCTTTATAAAACTTATCGCAGTATTCATTGTTCTACACTCGTTATCTTGATCAAACCGCACAAAACCCTCCCGTAAGGGAGGGTAAAGGCTTGTTTGTTATGTTTATTATACCAGATCGTCCTCGTTGAAGGGGTCGCCGCATTCGGGGCAGAACTTCGGAGGATGTTCGGGATCGGCAGGTACCCAGCCGCACTTGTCGCACTTGTACTTCTTGGGAGCTGCAGGCTTTGACTTGCCGCATTCTGCACAGAACTTGCCTGTGTTGGTTGCGCCGCATTCACACGTCCAGCTTGAAGGAGCGGGAGCAGCGGGAGCGTCGCCTTCCTTGCTCTTGCCGCAGTTAGCGCAGAACTTGCCTGTGTTTGACTGACCGCATGAGCAGGTCCAAGCCTCAGGCTTCTTAGCGCCGCAGGAAGAACAGAATGCACCTGTGTTTGTAGCGCCGCACGAGCATTTCCATCCGCCCGGAGTCGGCTGCTGAGGTGTTGTCTGCTGAGGAGCCGCAGGCATACCGCCGAGAACGTTGTTACCTGCGTTCATAGCCATATTCATACCCATAAAGCCCATCATAGCGCCGTTTTCATTTGAGCCTGCCGCTTCGATACCACGAGCAACGGCACCTGTCATCATAGCACGCTGAACATCGCCGCCGAGCATTGTATCAGCCTTAAGACGATCCTTAAGAAGCTCTTTTGTTTCTTCGGAAATCGTGATAGGGCCAAGACCGATATTTGTGAGCATCAGACCTCTCTGTGCCCAGTTGTTAGCGGTTTCGTCCTTAGTCTTGTTGGTAAGGTTGTTGAGCTGGCTTGTAATCTGGTTGTAGCTGTAGCCTTCTGCTGAAAGCTGGTTTAACGCTACCATCAGCGACTGCATGAACTCGTTCTTGTACTGCTCGTTCTTGAAAATGTCCTTAACGTAGACCTGAGGAGCGTTTACGCCCTTGCTGAGAACTTCTGCGTAGAACTTGCAGGCATTCTCGGCATCGGGTATCTGAACCTCGAATGTGCCGTAGAAACGCAGCTCTACTGTTGTATTATAACGGGGATCGGGATAGGGAACGGGTGTTCCTGTACCGAAGGGGATTCCGGGCAGTTTCTGAAGGTTGATGTAGATTACTCTCTGCTCGGTGGCAGGTGTTCCGCCGTATGTGAATCTTGAAATAAGATCCTTGAGCGAATCCTTTATCTGACCTGCAAAGATTGAAGGTGCTGTCGAGTTATCAAGTATGTAACGTCCGGGTTCTGTAACAACGTTTGTTATCTTGCCGTTGTCAAGTGTCAGCATACAGGTGTTTTCTTCAACCATGATTGCCGAACCGTTGCTGATAACGTTGTCTGTTCCCTTTACGTTACTGCTTCTTGCATTACCGTTGTGCATCTTCTCGCCGTTAACAACAACAGTATCGTTGCCGATAACAGGGCAGTGAATGGCCTCTTTCCAGGTATCGCCGAGAGTACCTGAGAGTGCGCCTACAGCTGCTTTAATAAGTCCCATAGTAATATTTCCTTTCGTGTTGAGTTTTTAATTTATTTTATTAAATTAAAATCGTTGACCAGCCATATACGGTCGGCAATTTCTGTAATGCCGCTTCCGCAGTACGGACACTTCTTGCCCTTTGCAGACGCATCAATGGGAGCGCCGCAGTTGGGGCAGTTGCTTGAAAACACAATGCTTGTCGTCTGTTCGTGCAGATCCTGCTTGTAAGCGAGCGTTACGCTGTACGCTGTCTGCGTAAGCGCAGGCTTTGCGCTGTCTGCCTTTTCTTCCGACACCTTTGCATATTCATACTGGAGAGAAATTTCAAACCTTGCCGTTGCTTCCTTGCTTCTGTTCTGGTAGTTTGCGATTCCGCAACGGTGAATTTTTATATTATTGAAAATCTCTTTTTCGTTGTTCGCATTAAGGGTGGTTATACGGTTATTGACCTTATTTATAAGATCCTGCGTATATTCACTGGCCTTAAGCGATTCGGCATTTTTGTTCATTATGGCATTGAGAATTGCGACTATTGCATTTCTTGCCTTGACCTCCATGCCCTTGTATCCTATTTCGGGAAAATCACGGGTGATGGCAGGACCGTACATTTCGCTGAGGGCTGTTATCCCCTTAGGAGTGGTAGCTTCCTCCTTGACACCCTTGTTTATCAGTTCCATTGCCTGTGACGGCGACATACCGAGATATTTCTGCGATGCGCTACGCACCTTCGACACAATGACAAGTACGATGATACCGATGACTATAAGCGGAGCGAGCCAGCTTAATATTGAAAGAATGAACGATGTTATATCCAAATTATACTCCCTTTATACCGTCGTCTACAGTATCGTTTCTTATACCTGAGAAATCTGTCAGTACCCATGAATACTGACCTGTTGTAACAACAGAGCCGCAGTATTCGCATACGCCGGAAGAAGAAATCTCAAGCGGTGCGCCGCAGTTGGGGCAGTTGTGTCCGGTCATCTTGCCGGTTTCCGTCTTTGTTTCGACACCGAGCGAACGTACAAACTTCATCTTGTACTTCTGTACCCAGCGTGTAGTCTTGTCGCCTCTTATAATCTTGCCTGTCTTTTCGTCCACCTGATAATCTATCATTCTTGAGGTGAGGTATGCCGTTACATATTCAAACTGCGAATCACGCTCATACGAGGTAAGGTAAGCCGTATCTATAGCGATGCTCTCGTAGTGGTAAACAACGCCCTGTTCTATCTTTGCCTGCACCTGCTTGCAGGTGGTGTTGTAAAGGTTTTCGTGCATAACCGGTCTTACAGGGGTCATATCACGCTTGCACCAGGCATTTTCAATATCTATGTATACCTGCTTTGTGAAAGTGATAAGGTCGGAAGCCGAGAAGTTGGGATCCTTCTGTTTTATAATGCCCTCTATCTGTTCGGTTCTGTTGGGCAGTACAACGTTTGCGCCGTTCATTGATGAAGGTCGTGTTGTGCCGCCGCCACCGGATTTCTTTTTGTTTCCGCCGATTGTCGAAATGATAATAATAACAACGACAATGCCAATACCTATTATAACGGAAACAGGGTCGGCGTCACCGCTGTAGCTGCTGCTGTCGTAATCGTTACCGCCGTAGTCATATCCGCCGCCATAGTCGCCGCCTCCGAAATCGTAACCGCCGCCACCGCCGTAGTCGTTATTGTCAAACGCACTTACGGAAAAGCAGAGCAGAAGCGCCGCTGTTATTGTTGCAATAAATGTTACAATAATCTTCTTCATAAATTTCTCCCTTATTATCGAAACAGTCTGCATCAAAATGCAGGCCGACATTTTTATACTTTATGACAGAATATCACAGTATACTGCTTCAATTATACAATACTTCCACAAAAAAGTCAATAATTGATAGAAGAAATACGGTAAATATGTTGAAAAATCTGAATAAATATCAGTTTGCAGAAAAAGTTATTTTTAAAAAAATAGAGCAAATTCTCTATCCCTAACCCCAAACCCCTTCCCCGTGGGAAGGGGCTATATCACTGGGGCTACCGCCCCTAATCCCTGTCGGGGGCTCCGCCCCTGCGACCCCATTTTAAAATAAGCAAGAGGTTTATTGACATACAGATAAATATATTATAAAGAAAGTAAGTACCGTTAACTGTCAATGTTGCCGACCGTGCGAAAAGCGATTATTACTTTTTTACGGCGTTTTCAAGTACGGTCTTGAGAGTGCCACTGAGCAGTTTGGACATTCTTTCGATAAGCTCGTCGGGCTCGTTTTTCATACCGCCCTCGAGCCAGTCAAGGACAATGCCGACAATTGCATATTTATAGAATGATGCGATAAACTTCTTATCATCGTCGGAAACGCTGAGCTTCAGCATCTTTGAAACGTTATCAATGAATTTGCCGGCAAAGTCAAGTGAAACGCTGTAAAGATAACGCTCGATAGTTTCACGGTGAAGCGAACTATATACATGGTATATCAGCTTCTTGTTCTCCTTTACGAAGCAAAGTCCTGTCTTGAGCCCTTCCTCCCACGACTGACCGACCTCCATCTTTTCTACAGATTTCTGTGCTTCAGTAAGGAAGATCTCTTCGAGAAGCTGATAAATATCGCTGTAATGATAATAGAACGTGTTGCGGTTTACTCCGCAGTCATCGGTGATGTTCTTTACCGTTATTTTATCCAAGGGCTGATTGCTCAGCAGTTTTTTGAACGATTCCTGTATTGCTCTTTTGGTAAGTTCGGACATATTACCTCCGTTTTAGCCTGTGGTTTCTCCTGCTTTCTATTTTACGGTTATAATTATACAACATTCCCGTCAAAAATTCAAGTTTTAGGCAAAAAGTCGCATCTGCCTAAAAATCGGTCATTTTATATCGATTGCCCTAAAATTGAACAGTGGCGCAGGATTGACCGTTGTATAAACCGTCACGGCGGGTTAAAATATAGCTGTAAAGAAAAAGAAAGGACTGAAAATCATGAGATTTATCAAACGTGCAAAAGCAGCATATATTTCCACTTGCGCCGCAATTGCGGTCATAGGACTTATACTTATTCTTTTCCCGGAGATTTCAATGCTTGCGGTATGCTATATGCTCGGAATAGCGGCTATAGTATTCGGCATTGTAAAAATCACGGGATATTTTTCAGCCGACCCCTACGGTCTGGCGTTCCAGTTTGACTTTGCATTCGGTATCATAGCGATTCTGCTAGGACTTGTAGTTATTATCCATCCGGGTAATATAATGGCTCTGGTGCCTGTCATAATGGGCATTTATTTTATGATCGACGGCATAATGAAGATACAGACAGCCGTTGATGCAAAGCGTTTCGGCGTAAAAAGCTGGTGGCTGATTCTTGTCAGCGCAATAGTTACAGGCGGAATAGGAATACTGTTACTCGTAAATCCCTTTGAGAGTGCGGTAGCGCTTACTGTTCTGCTCGGTATCACATTGCTTGCGGACGGCATTTCTAATATATGGATTGCCGCATACACAGTCAAGGCTATAAAAAAAGAAATACACGCCGATGACAAAATCTATGTAGAAACAAGCAACAGGGAGGACAAAGATGATTAAGCTAGGCAAATGGATAACAAAGCACAGAGTAATCATTCTTATAGTTGCGGTCGTACTGCTGATACCCTCGGTACTCGGTATGATAGCTACAAGAATAAATTACGATATGCTCAATTACCTGCCCGACACTATGGAAACCATACAGGGTCAGGACATTCTGCTGAATGACTTCGGCAAGGGCGCATTCAGTATGATAATTGTGGAAGATATGGAGCCGAAGGACGTTTCCGCTCTTAAAGAAAAAATAGAGGCGGTAGATCACGTTGACTCGGTAATATGGTATGATTCGATAGCAGACATTTCAATACCTATGGATATTCTTCCCGACAAGATAAAAGACGCATTCAACACCGATCATTCAACGGTTATGGCGGTATTCTTCGATACATCGACATCAGCCGATGAAACAATGGAAGCTATCAACACGATAAGAGATGTAACGAACAATCAATGCTTCGTTTCGGGTATGTCCGCAATGGTAACAGACCTTAAAAACCTTTGCGAGCAGGAAGAGCCGATATATGTCGCTATCGCAGTAGTTCTTGCTGTAGTAGTAATGATGCTCTTTATGGATTCGTTCCTGATACCGATCATCTTCCTCGTAAGTATCGGTATGGCTATTCTCTACAACTTAGGCAGTAACTACTTCTTAGGCGAGATAAGCTACATAACAAAGGCGCTTTCCGCTATACTGCAGCTTGGTGTTACGATGGACTATTCAATATTCCTCTGGCACAGCTACAACGAGCAGAAGGTAAGATTTGACGGCGATAAGGAACGTGCGATGGCACACGCCATTTCAAACAGTATCATTTCTGTAGCAAGTTCTTCTATCACAACAATTGCCGGCTTCCTTTCAATGTGCTTTATGAGCTTTACGCTCGGTGCGGATCTCGGTATCGTAATGGCGAAGGGCGTTGTATTCGGTCTTATCGCCTGTGTAACTATCCTCCCGTCACTTATCCTTGTATTCGATAAGGCTATCGAAAAGACAAGACACAAACAGCTTATGCCGAAGTTCGACAAGGTTGCAAAATTCATCACAAAGCGTTCGTGGATATTCCTTATAATATTCGCAGTGCTGATAGGACCTGCGGTTTACGGCTATAACAACACACAGAAATATTACGATCTGAGCCAGACAATGCCTCAGGATATGGACTTCGTCATCGCCAACACAAAGCTGAAGGACGATTTCGGAATGTCAAACGTTCATATGATACTCGCAGATTCAAAGCTGTCGCAGAAGGACGCAAAGGCGATGCTTGACGAGGTCGGAAAGGTTGACGGTGTAAACCTTGCGGTAGGCTTCGATTCGCTTATCGGCTCGGCTGTTCCCTCAGAGATAATTCCGGATTCTATCTCGGATGTGCTTAAGAGTGATAAGTACCAGCTTATGCTTGTAGGCAGTGAATACGGAACGGCAACAGACGAGGTAAACAATCAGGTAACCGAGATAAACAACATTATAAAGAAGTATGACAGCTCGGCAATGCTTATCGGTGAAGCACCCTGTACGAAGGATCTTATCGAAGTAACCGACAGGGACTTCAAAGTAGTCGATGTAATTTCGATAGCCGCAATCTTCCTTATCATTCTGGTAACCTTCAAATCGGTTTCACTTCCGCTGATACTTGTAGCGGTAATTGAGTTTGCCATATTCGTAAACCTCGGTATTCCGTGTTACACAGGTACAGAGCTTGCGTTCATCGCACCTATCTGTATCAGTACCATCCAGCTTGGCGCAACCGTTGACTATGCAATCCTTATGACAACAAGATACAAGAAGGAACGTAACAAGGGCAGTGACAAGAACGAGGCGGTTTATACAGCGCTTAAGTCATCAATACCCTCAATTATAGTAAGTGCGCTCGGCTTCTTCGCCGCTACATTCGGTGTAGGCATTTATTCAAACGTAGATATGATAAGCTCACTTTGCGCACTTATGGCAAGAGGCGCAATCATAAGTATGGTATCGGTAATCCTGTTATTACCCGCTATGCTCAAGCTGTTCGATAAGATTATAATCCACACAAGCCTCGGCTTTAAAGAAGCAAGACAAGCCGGCAAAAAGACGAACTGAGAAAGGACAACAGTATGAAAGAGATAAGAAAAAAGATAATAAAGATTGTTTCAATAGTTCTTGCCGCAGCAATGATAGGCACATCTTCCGGACTTCTCGCATTCGCCGCACAGGGCGGAAACGATAATAATACATCGTCATCCGTTTCTGACAGCACAGAAACCGGAAGCAGCGAAAAGAGCAGTTCGGATACGGACGGCAAGGAAGAAACGGTATATATCATCTCAAACGCAGACGGTACAACAAAGAAGGTCATCGTCAGCGACTGGCTGAAGAACGGCTCGCACAACGCCACGATAGAGGACGAAACCTCGCTTAAGGACATTAAGAATGTAAAGGGCAACGAGAGTTTTACAAACAGCGGTGAAAATTACAAATGGGCGGCTGAAGGCAGTGACATTTACTATCAGGGTACGACAGACAAGACGCTCCCCGTTGATATGAAGATTACATATACTCTTGACGGCAAGACGGTCACTCCCGATGAAATCAAAGGCAAGAGCGGCAAGGTAACAATCCGCTTCGACTATACGAACAACGAAAAGCGTACCGTGAAGATTGACGGCAAGGATACTCAGATGTACGTTCCTTTCCTGATGGTAACAGGAACGGTTCTTGATAACGAGAAGTTCTCGAACGTAAAGGTAACCAACGGCAAGCTGGTAAACGACGGCGACAGATCGGCGGTTCTCGGCTTTGCACTTCCCGGTATGCAGGAAAACTTAGGACTTGACAAGGACGATTATGAAATTCCCTCATACGTTGAAATCAGCGCAGATGTCAAGGATTTCGAGCTTATGACCTGCATGACGGTAGGTACGACAGAGCTGTTCAACGAGGTCGATACCGACAAGCTCAATATGGACGATATTGACGGTACTATCAAGGAATTCACAGACGCTGTAGATCAGCTTTCAGACGGTTCTTCACAGCTTTATGACGGACTTGTTACGCTGTTCGAAAAATCGGGCGAGCTTGCTGACGGTACAAAACAGCTTGCAGACGGTGCAGGCACTCTGTATGACGGCACAGGCACACTTGTAAACGGCACAAACGATTTAAAGAGCGGTGCGGATGAACTGAACGTAGGCGCAGTAAAGCTGAAGGACGGCACGGTTTCTCTGGTAGCCGGTATCAAGGATCTGAAGACAGGTGCAGAGGCTCTTGACAGCGGTGCAGGAAAGCTGAAGGAAGGCACATCTGCACTGGCAGGCGGTGCAAATGATCTTATCAAAGGTGCAGATAAGCTTAACAGCGGTGCGTCATCGCTTGACAGCGGCGCATCTCAGGTAGAGAGCGGCGCAGGACAGGTAAGTGCAGGAGCTTCAGAGCTGAACGAAGGTCTTGGCGAGCTTTCATCAAACAGCGAACAGCTGAACGCAGGCGCAAAGCAGGTATTCGATACGCTGTTATCCACAGCCGAAACGCAGATAAAGGCTTCCGGTCTTACCGTTCCTAAATTGACTATAAAGAATTACAAGAAGGAGCTTAACAAGCTGGTAGATTCTCTTGACAAGGATAAGGTCTACACTCTTGCTTACAATACGGCACTCAAAACGGTAACTGCCGAGGTAGAAAAGAACAATGACGCTATAACAGCAGGCGTTACAAAAGCCGTACAGGCAAAGGTGCTTGAGGGTGTTCTCAAAGCCGCAGGATATAATATGACCGCAGAGCAGTACAATGCGGCAGTAAAGGCAGGACAGATACCCGAAGCCGTACAGGCTAAGGTTACAGCCGCAGTTTCCGCTCAGATGGCAACAGATGCTGTAAAGGCTCAGATAAGCACAAATGTTGAAGCACAGAAGAAACAGCTTATTGATCAGAATATGAAAAGCGAAAAGGTCACAAAGCAGATAAACGAAGCTGTAGCAAAGGCTAAGGCAGGTCAGACAACGATAAAGAATCTTATCGCACAGCTTGATTCCTACAATGAGTTCTACACAGGACTTACTGAGTATACGGCGGGCGTTGACAGCGCATATGACGGCTCAAAGACGCTGTCGGCAGGTGCAACACAGCTTTACAGCGGTACTAAGGATCTTCACAGTGGTGCTACACAGCTTAAAAGCGGCACACAGCAGCTTACAAGCGGCGGCTCAACGCTTATCTCAGGCGTAAATCAGCTTGACAAGGGTGCAAGCGACCTGAAAGACGGTACAGCAAGCCTTGTGGCAGGCATCGGCACACTCTATGACGGTGCAACACAGCTTGACAGCGGCGCAGGACAGTTAAAGGACGGTACGACAAGTCTTGTAGCAGGAGTCGGCACACTTCACAGCGGTGCATTACAGCTTCATGACGGTGCAGGCGACCTTAAGAACGGTGCCGATAAGCTCAATGACGGCGTTGCAACTCTTATTGATGGTGTAAAGCAGTTAAGGGACGGCGCTAAGGAGCTGAACGACGGTATGGATGAGTTCAACGAGAAGGCTGTCAAGAAGATAGTAGACGCTGTTGACGGCGATATTGCAGGACTTATCGACAAGCTGAAGGCTACAGTTGCTTTAGGTAAGGACTATGACACATTCGGCGGTAAATCGGATAAGACGGAGGGCACTGTAAAGTTCATTTACAGAACAGAGAGCATCTCAGCCGACGATGAATAATCAATAACTTAATAAGTCAAAGGCTCTGACGGGTTAACGCTCCGTCAGAGCTTTTTTATTACAAATGTCATACGGGAAAATACCGTTTGTAACTGGTGAAATCCGCTTTGCAGGTGTATAATCGTTACAGTAAGATAAATAAACAGCCGAAAGGGGAATACTTATGATATTTGCAAGCGTGAACAATCTTGTCAAGAATTACGGCAATCACTGTGCCGTAGATAACCTCAGCTTCAATGTAAGCGAGGGTGAGATATTCGGACTTATAGGTCCTAACGGGGCAGGAAAATCAACCACGATAAATATTATCACAACACTTGACGAAGCGACTTCGGGAAGTGTGACGATAGACGGTATGAATACAGTGAAGCAAAGAGCGGAGATAAGACGGATAATCGGATGTGTTCCGCAGGAGATAGCGGTGTACCCTTATCTTACCGCAAAGGAAAACGTTGAATTTTTCGCTTCGCTGTACGGCTTCAAGGGCGAACAGCTTCATAAGAATGCAATGACCGCTCTCGAATTTGCAGGGCTTGCGGATAAGGCGGATATGAAGCCGAAGAAAATGTCGGGCGGTATGAAACGCAGACTTAACATTGCCTGCGGTATAGCACATAAGCCTAAGCTGATAGTTATGGACGAACCTACCGTAGGAGTTGACGCACAGTCAAGAGAGCATATAATGAGTTCGATAAAGAAACTGCGTGAAAGCGGTGCGACAGTAATATATACCTCGCACTATATGCATGAGGTAGAGGAAATCTGTGACAGGGTTGCTATAATTGACAAAGGCAGACTTGTGGCAGAAGGTACACAGCAGGAGCTTATAACGATGATAACCGACAGCTGTACGGTACATATCACCACAAAGCAGTGCGACAGCGAAACAAGAAGCAGAGTATCAAGGGCTGTTTCCTGCCTGCCAGATGTAAACAGGGTGCAATTTAGCGACAATATTATAAGCGTTGATATGAGCATAAGCTGTAACGATATTTCACACGTTATAAGCGAACTTGTAAAGCAAAATCTGCCTGTAATCGAGATAAGCACGGAAAAGCCGGATATGGACGCTGTGTTCCTGTCGCTTACAGGACACGAGATACGTTAAGGAGCGGAAATATGCTTAGTTTGATAATAAAACAGATAAGGGAGTATTTCAGAAGCCCCGCAAACGTATTCATGGGGCTTTTATTCCCGGTACTGCTGGTATTCTTTCTCGGAACTATGCTTCAGAATCTTGATATAGCGGATTATGACATAGGAGAAATTAAACTGCAATACAGCGTTACGCAAACAGACGAGCAAAGCGGAAAGGCATTTGCTGAGTTCCTTGACAATATCAGTATGATAAGGGCAGAAAAGGCAAGCAACGAAAAAAACGCACTGAGCCTTACCGACAAGGGCGATATAGACGCATATATCGAGCTTAAAAACGGGGAAATTCTGTTATACGGCGGCAGAAACGAAATTGCAAACAGGGCGCTCGGCTCGGTGCTGAACTCTTACATTGCAGTATCCGATACATATTATAAAATAGCATCGACCGACCCGTCACTGCTTATGAATACAGATACCGATACCGAAAAGTCATTTGTAGAGCAGGACGGACTTGGCGTTACACGGAGTATGATGGACTATTATGCGGTGAGTATGGCGGTAATGATGATATTCATGTCGCATATGATAATGGGCAGTACGGCTCTTAAGGACGAGGAAAGGATATTCACCCTGCAGCGTCTTTATCTGTCACCTGTCGGCAAAGTAAAGCTGTTTTTCGGAAAGCTCATCGGTACGCTTCCCTCCGCCGTTATAGGAAATGCGGTGATAATGCTGTTTTCGGTGTTTGTGTTCGGTGCGAAATACTGCGACAGCTTTGTCGGAAACCTTATCCTGTTCCTGCTGCTCTCCTGCTGCTCGCTTGCGTCGATAGCCGTAGGTATGCTGATAGGAGTACTGATAAAAATACCTGCGGAGAGCATCGTGATACCGCTTACATGGGCATTGCTGTTCTTCTCCGGCTCGTTTTCAAAGCAGGTATTCGTCGAAGGCTTCAGCGACAAGCTGCCGCCTTATATCGTTCAGCAAGCGGCGTTCAGACTCACTCTTTACGGTGAAAGCGACAGTGCGTTGGCGGTAATTGCGGTATGCCTTGCCGTGACGGCTGCGGTATCGCTTATCGGTGCGGCAATATTCCGTGTAAAAAAATCCGTCTGAAAGGGGAGCGTATTATGAATAATATAAGAACGGTATTTTTCGGTATGCTGAAGCGTCTTAAATACGCACTTATAATCGCACTTCTTGTAGGGGCAGGCAGTATAGGGCTTTATTACTGCGGCAGACCGATAGCAAACGTGTTCTCGGTAAATGACAAGATAGACATTGCCCTTACCGATAACGATAATTCGGAGCTTTCCGCAATGCTGAAAAGCTATCTCAGCGACAGAATAAATATGAACATTATCGAGGACGGCAAAGAAAAATTCAATGATAAATTGATTAACCGTGACGTTTCTGCTATAATAGAGATACCGCAGGGCTTTGAAAAGAATGTAATCGGCGGAAAAGACGTGAAGATAAAATCCACCACTCTTGACGATTACGAAAACGGCGCTTATATCTCGGTATATATCGAAGGCTTTATGAGAAGCGTCAATATTGCCGCAGATGCCGCAAAAGGCGACGCAGAGCTGTTTTCGAAAATTATGAACAGCGATGCCGCCGACACAAAGCTCACTAAGGAAAATGCGGTAACATCCGACAGAGAGGACGAATATGTCTCTGCAGGCTTTAAGTTCTCCGAAGGATTTATGATAATGCTTGTCACAGCTATCGGCATATTTATCACTCTTGCGGTAATGGAAGACAGGCAGTACGGAACATACAGCAGGATGGCTGTTTCATCTGTAACGGGCGTACAGTACATTGTCGGAACGCTTGGGGCAAGCGTGCTTATATCCTTTACGGCACTTGTCGTTTTACCGCTGTACCTGTTTATCACGGGCGCTCGGATGACAGCCGGCTATCCGCTTGTGTTTGCGGCGGTAGTAATCTACTCGCTGTTCAACTCGGCATTATCAATAATGCTCGCACAGCTGATAAGCTCAAAGCAGGCGCTTGCCACGCTTTCGGGCTGTATCACCTCGATAGGCGCTCTGCTCGGCGGTGCGTGGTTCCCGATAGACGAAACGGCAGGTATGCTGAAATATCTGTCATATATCACGCCGCAATACTGGTATGTCGGTTTTATGTCGGGCGAGGCCGAACAGCCTGTGATAAACATCTGCGTGCTTATACTCTACACATTGCTTATAATGCTTGCAAGCGCCGCACTTTTCGGCAGAAAGTCGGTAGTTTCAAAGGCATAACGAAAGGAATACGAATTGTCACTTATATATCTTGTATTCAAACTCACGGCAACAGCCGCATTCGGCACTATGAATATAATGAATAACTGTGATTCGGGCGATACGGTGCTTACCGTACTCGCCTTTTCCTGCTTTGCTCTGGCTGAATATCTGCTGTCGGTGCTTAAAAAGTCGGATAAAGCGGCGGCGGTCTGTTCGTGCGTTTCGGCTTTTATCGCATTTCTTATATACAGCGACAATCTGATATTCGTGCTGTGCTTTGCCGTAATCTATGCCGTAGATAAATTCGGTGCGGGAAAGTATTTCCGACATATCGGCGCCGTTTCGGTACTGCTTGTTCTTTTTATAGTAAAACCGCCGTTTATTGATGTTCTGATACTTATTATAATGCTCGTGGCATTCACTGTCGCCCATATTACCGCAGGACAGCTTATCAAATGCCGTGAACAGCTTGCAGACAGCAGAGAGGAAACTGTTCGCCTCAACCGCAGGATAGCAAGCCTTGAAGAATACGCTAAAACAGCAAAAAAATCTGCGGCTGTCGAAGAACGCAGACGGTTTTCCGCAAGGATACACGATAAGCTCGGACACAGCATTTCAGGAAGTATAATTCTGCTTGAGGCGGCAAAGCTGAACATCAGGACAAACCCCGACAGTGCCGAGCAATGTATTACTACAGTAACCGATAACCTCAGAAGCGGCGTTGACGATATAAGGCAGGCACTGCGTGAGGAACGTCCCGACAGCAAAACAATAGGAATAAGCGAGCTTAAAGAGATACTCGGTGAATATAAGGCAAAATATAACATAAGGACAACGCTTGAAATCAAGGGGGACTTAGACAAGATCACATTCCGCATATGGAACTGCATAAAGGAAAATCTCGTTGAAACGCTTACAAATACGCTCAAGCATTCGGGAGCGGACGAATTTTCGCTGAAAATATCGGTTATGAACAAGGTGATCCGTGCCGAGTTCAAGGATAACGGCAAAGGAAGCGACAGCTTCAAAAAGGGTACGGGTCTTACGGCGATAGAGGAACGCACGGTGCTTACGGACGGAAAGTGCATATTTCCTGCACAGACGGACGGATTTTCGGTAGTAAACATATTCAGTCTGAAAGAGGAGAACGTATGAAGATAATTATCGCAGATGACGACAGCATAATCCGTGAGGGGCTTAAGATGATAATCTCGTCACAGCCTGATTTCGAGGTGACAGGCATTGCCTGTAACGGCGCAGAAGCGGTAGAGCTTTGCAGGAAATACAAGACCGATATAGCGCTGCTTGATATAAGGATGCCGGTTATGGACGGCATTGAAGCCGCAAAGATAATGCTTGAAGAAAATCTCAGCAAGCCGCTTTTGCTGACAACGTTTGACGAGCAGGAGCTTATACAGCGTGCGCTTAAAGTCGGGGTCAGCGGCTATATTCTCAAAAACACGCAGACAGACGGGATTTTCAGTGCGCTGAGGACGGTATATAACGGCGGTACGGTATTTCAGCAGGATATTCTGTCGTATATCCGTGACGCTGCAGTAAAATGCTACGGCAAGAGCGCCGTTTTCGGTCTGCTAACTGAAAGAGAGCTTGATATAGTAAAGCTGATTGCAGACGGCTGTTCGAACGCAGAAATCGCCGAAAAGCTGTTTTTGTCAAACGGTACGGTGAGAAATTATATCAGCGTGATACTTGAAAAAACAGGTCTTGAACACAGGACGCAGATAGCGGTAAGGTATCTTAAGGGCGCTGAATAAACAGCTCCCGTGAGCCGACAAAACGGTTTACGGGAGTTTTCGTTTATGTGATTTTATAAAGATATTCGTTGCCTCTTTTGCCGATATAATCAATTACTCCGACATATTGCAGAATTTTTATTGCTATGCCTGCATCGCCTGAACGCATACACCTTCTGAATTCTTTAAGCGTAAATGTTTCGGGTAATCCTTCGGGGATAAAGCATCGGTAGCTGTCGCTGTCCTCAAGAAACGTAAGGCGAAGCAGGGAAGTGGGAACGGCTACCTTTCTGTCTGTCTTTCTGCGTTTCATATCCTTTGCGCAGTAGCGAAGATTTTCTACGGCTATATCCGCAATGCAGACGGTCAGATTCGGGTCGTTCAGGTACTGCCTGATTCGGTACAGCTCAAGGAAAAAGTCAGTCATATCGCTTGCGGTAACGTTCCGTCCGCTACTGAGTATCTCGCCTGTCGCCTTATCGACATAATTAAGGCGGCTCTTTTTATGAAAAGGGTAGACTATCGTAACGTGCGAGGCTTTGAGGAACGTATTCAACTTAGGTACAAGATAGCTGAAATTTGCCGTCTGTATCTCAAATATTCCGTTCTCGGTAACAAGGTCGGCAAAGTAACTGCCTATCTTTATTTCCTTATCAAAAAGAGTGGCGGCAAAATAGCTTTTCAGCGTAGCGTGTATCTGCTTTTCGTTCAGTATGCCCACACCGTCGCCGCTGTCGGCTGTAGCAGTACAGGCGCTGAACCGTGCGTTGTCGGGCAAAACGTAAAGAGGCTGTTTATCATACTGCCTCACCGTACAGCTGTCGCACTGTATGAACACAGGCACACCGCCTTGCTCGTTTGAGCGGATTATCCCCGTTGCAAGTTCTTTGAGCTTATCCGTAGCATTGGATACGGCATAGCATCTGTCGGCTACCGTAAACATTGATATATCGTTTGTGTTGTCGCCGAAAACTATAAGCTCATCAGCACCGACAAGCTCCTTCAGCTTCAGTGCCGCATTTGCCTTTGAAACGTCCTCACGGTAGATTTCATACCAGTATTCGTCGGTATCGTATGTATCGGGCTGATAGTTTCTTGAAAAGCCGTTCGTTTTGTAAAAATATCGGTCAAGCTCATCGGGCTTCATTACAGGCTCAATAAGCGTTATATAATAAATATCGCCTTCAAACAGCTCGTCATAGCTTTTTGCTCGGTGCATTCTTCTGTCACCGGCTCTGTCATTTAAATAACGCTCCGTACCCTTGTTGAGTCGGTTTTTAAGATAGCTTACTCTTTCGTAATTGTCTATGACCGAGTACACAAGCACAGATTCTTTATGTTCATAGAAAAATGACTTCATGAACGATTTTGATTCTTCGCTAAAAAAATGCGTTACGATACGTTCCTTCGTAACAGGGTCGATTATAAAAGCACCGTTATGAGTTATCACGGGCAGCCTGAAATTGATACAGCTTACTTTCGGCTCGGCTGAATGCACTGAACGTGCAGTGGCGTAGCTTATCTTTATATCATCGTCAATAAGCCTGTTCATCAGCGCCTCTGTCATTCGTCCGATTTGCGCCTTATGGTCAAGAAGCGTCCCGTCAAGGTCGGTAAGATACAGTTTCATTTGATTTCTCCGATTACAATTTATTTATATTTATATATCTCGGTATGGGGTTTGGGGCGTAGCCCCAAGGCGGGTCGCAGGGACGCCGGTCCCCGTATCCCCCGGCATGGATGCCGGGCGTGTATGCCCAAGGGCTTTGCAAGGACGCAAAGCCAACCAAGCATACACAGGCTTTCATGGGGAAAGGGGGCAGTTCGGCATGGATGCCGAAATAAGGACACACAAAGCTTTGCAAGAGGCAAAGCCATCAGAGTGTCCTAAAGGGGATAGAGATAATAAATCAGAAGTTTATTTCAAAAACAGATTTTTTCACCAAACTGAATTTATATATCTATAATAACAGAAAATCTTACACAATTCAACCCTTTTGTGTATATTGCACAAATTACTATTTTAAAAGTCGGGAATAATTCACTTTCTTTTTTTGATAAAAAATTGTCAAACCACTTGATAATGAGAGAAAAATTTTGTATAATAGAGAAGTAGAAATTTAGCGGACGCTTTGCGCCTGCAAAAAATTCACAAAATTTTTAGGAGGAATATTCCAATGTCAGTTAAAGTTGCTATTAACGGTTTCGGCCGTATCGGACGTCTTGCTTTCAGACAGATGTTCGGCGCAGAAGGTTATGAGGTAGTTGCAATCAACGACCTTACAAAGCCCTCAATGCTCGCTCAGCTTTTAAAGTATGATACAGCACAGGGCGGTTACTGTGGTAAGATAGGTGAGAACCTTCACACAGTTACTGCTGATGACGAAGCAGGCACAATCACAGTTGACGGCAAGACACTTAAGATCTATGCTATGGCTAAGGCTAATGAGCTTCCTTGGGGCGAAATCGGTGTTGACGTAGTTCTCGAATGCACAGGTTTCTACTGCTCAAAGGACAAGGCACAGGCTCACCTCGATGCCGGTGCTAAGAAGGTTGTTATTTCTGCTCCCGCAGGTAACGATCTGCCCACAATCGTTTACAGCGTAAACGAAAAGACTCTTACAGCTGATGACAAGATCATCTCTGCTGCATCTTGCACAACAAACTGCCTCGCTCCTATGGCTAAGGCTCTTAACGATTATGCTCCTATCCAGAGCGGTATCATGAGCACAATCCACGCTTACACAGGCGACCAGATGATCCTTGACGGTCCTCACAGAAAGGGCGACCTCAGAAGAGCAAGAGCAGGTGCTGCTAACATCGTTCCTAACTCAACAGGTGCTGCTAAGGCTATCGGCCTTGTTATCCCTGAGCTGAACGGTAAGCTCATCGGTTCTGCACAGAGAGTTCCTGTTCCTACAGGTTCTACAACAATCCTTACAGCTGTTGTTAAGGGTGCAGACGTAACTAAGGAAGGCATCAACGCTGCTATGAAGGCTGCTGCTTCTGAGTCTTTCGGTTACAATGAAGATGCAATCGTTTCTTCTGACGTTATCGGTATGAGATTCGGTTCACTCTTTGATGCTACACAGACAATGGTAGCTAAGATCGCTGATGATCTGTACGAAGTTCAGGTTGTTTCATGGTATGACAACGAGAACTCTTACACATCACAGATGGTAAGAACAATCAAGTACTTTGCTGAAATATAATCGGTAAAAACTGATACATTACGGCTCGTCTTCGGACGAGCCTTTTTGTTGTCCGCTATTTCTGAAAATTAGCTGAAAGCGATTGATTTTTCTTTGCCGTTGTGGTAAAATAGAGGATAGTTTATGTAAGCAAAGGAGTTCATAATGGTTAAAAAAATATTAGCAGGCATTTTATGTGCCGCAACAATGATTACATTATCGGTAGGATGCTCAGACAGTGCCGCTCCCGGTGCGTCAACCGACCCTTCGGCAAAGATAACAGGCAACACGGGTGAGGTAAAGCTCGAAAAGGGCGATAAATATGCCGTAATGACAATAAAAGACTACGGCGATATTACAATTAAGTTATATCCCGATGCCGCACCTAAGGGTACTCAGAATTTCATCGACCTTGTAAACAGCGGATTCTACAACGGAAAAACGTTCCACAGAGTAGTAGCCGACTTTATGGCACAGGGCGGTAAGGATTTTACGGGAAAGACAAACGTTGAGAGCTTCGGCATAGAAACAAACTACAATATGCGCCATTTCTACGGTGCGTTCTGCTACGCCAACGCACTCGGCAATAATTCCACAGAGTTCTACATCGTAAACAACAAGAAATCGCAGGATTACAGCAGCTTCAGCACCTCAAAAATAGACAACAACATTCAGGGCTATGAGGACTACGCAAAGCAGTACGACAAGGATTCTCAGGAATATACCTACTATATGTTCCAGGCAAACTACTACAGAAACTTAAAGCAGTTCATAGAGAATATGGATGACGCTACAAAGGCAAAGTACAAGGAAGTCGGCGGCACTCCCTCTCTTGACGGTAACTACACCGTGTTCGGTCAGACGGTAGACGGATTTGACGTTCTTGACAAGATTTCTGCCGTTGAGGTTGAAACAAACGACGCTATGGGCGGCAAAGAAGTAAGTAAGCCCAAAACGGAAATAATAATCGAAAAAGTCGAGATAAAGGATTACGAATAAAAAACAGATACCGCCTGCAAACAGGCGGTCAGGTTGTAGAAAAAGTCTGTTTTTTATAAGATAGTGCGAATTCTCTATCCCTAACCCCAAACCCCTTCCCCTTGGGAAGGGGCTATTTTGCTGGGGCTACCGCCCCTAGACCCTGTCGGGGGCTACGCCCCTGCGACCCCATTTTCAGAAAACACAAAGGTTTATCGACAGTCTGACCGCCTGCAAACAGGCGGTATTCTTTATAAAAGAAACTATTTGACTGCATAAAAATACAGCCCATTGATATAATGATCAATGGGCTGTTTTATTTGTATGTTAGTATGTTATCAGAGAAGACCGTTATAATACTCTATCTGCTTATTTATCGTGCCGAGGCTTGCCTCACGCATCTGCGTCCATGTCTGACCCTGATACTGTTCTGAGAACATTTCAAACAGTGTATTACCGAGAATATCCCTGATTATCTGACTTGTAGTTTCGTCAAGTCCGTAAGGGTTATCAATTACTGCATGTAAGTTGTCGAGATCCTTGAAGCTCATAAGAAAATCGTACATTTCATCGGTGTACTTCTTGTTTCTCATGATACTGCCTTTTGTTGTAGCCCTGAGATCTTCATCAGTAAAGCTAAGACGGCAACAGTTAATAAATACCGACGCCTGTTTAGCATATTTTGAGCCTGCCGGAACAAGATATCCGAATGTAGACATTGAATAATAATATTCATCAGCTTCCGGATCTCTGGGGAATGGAACGAAGAAATAATCAAGCGTATCATCTTTCTGCATTAATTTTGCATAGTTTGAAATAATCCATTCGCCCATGCCCTGAAATGCCGCTGTGCCTTCCTTGATAGGTGTGATGTCAACATCCATGACACCTTCCTGGAACGATGCAAGACCTTCGTTTTTAAGCGTCTGCATAAAGTTAGCGGCTCTGTCAACATTTGCGTTGCTGAAGTTCTGCACCAGCTTACCGTCAGCTCCGACTGAAATAAGCGCCGTACCGGTACTGTTTATAAACGACTGAGCTGAATATGCAGTCGCACCGTATAAGCCTGTTCTGTTGCCGTCAGCATCAGAATCAATGAACTTTCTGATGCAGTCCGTCATTGTATCCCATGTCCATTCACCCTTGTCGTAAAGCTCTTTGGGATCTTCAATGCCAATCTGCTCAAAAACACCACGGTTATATACAAGGAAGTTTGGGGAAACATTATAAGCCCAGGGGTAGTAATAATTCTTTCCGCCCCACTTGTACTGGTTTATATACGACTCAACTCCTGCCCACTGAGGTGCTGACATATTCATATATTCTTCAAGCGGTGTGTACATATTTTTTGACATAAGTAAAGGGAAAGTGTCGTCTGAATAGTCAACAAGGTCCGGTGACTCACCGGAAGAAATAGCTGTAGTCAGCTTTTCCTGAATCTGCCCAGAACCGACTAACGTGCATTTTATTGTACAGCCGTAATTCTCCGAGAAATATTTGTATGCCGGCTTAACATCGCCTGCGGTTGTTATATCATAACCACCGAGATATTCAAGTTCTGCCGGTTCTACTTCTTCACCTGCGTCAATACTTATATCGCCAACGCTGACCGGATTTTCAATCTCGTCATCAATCGTTGTTTCGGTATCGGAAGATGTCGATGTACCGTCTGTAGTGCCGTTTGAGCAGGCAGCCATTGAAACCACAGTTGCACCTGCAATTATGCCTGCCATTATTCGTTTTAAATTTACCATAAAAAATACCTCCAATTAATTTTTTATTGGTTTAACTTAATTTATACTATACCACCATAGCAGAAAAACTGCAATGTATTTTTCTGCTTAAAACAGTTGCATTTTGTGCAAAGTGCGTTCAATATTAATCATATTAAACGCCGAGAAACTCAGGTGAATTTGTATAATAAATAATACGGAACTCATTTAAAACAAGCTCCGTATCAAAGTTATTATTTTCTTTCACGCATCAGAAATTGATATTGTTTACATCCGAATTTGCAAGCTGTATCTCCTTCTTGGGAATACGCTTGAGAGGAGAATAAACAAACTTCTTGCATGAATCGTAAGATTTTACAACTCCGAACTTCGAGCACTGTATCTTATCATCACCCATAGCGGTGCCAAGCTCACAGTACTTGCAGGAAGGCTTGATATTGTTGCCGAACAGTTTCTTTTTCATATAAACACCACCTAACGAAATTTCACTGCATATTATTGCCGTTATATCTAAAGTAATTATATCACATCATAAAAAATAAATCCAGTACTTTTTTAAAAATTTTTTATATTTTTTTCATTTTTTCCGTACATTTCAGTAAAATGAACGTCATTGCCGCTATGCACATAAGCAGTAAGGGGTCTGTCAGCAGTGTATCTGTGGCATAAGCGAACACATCGGCGGCAGGCTCATATCCCGTTATCTGCAGTATAAGACAGCACACACCGGCGCTCACAGCAGATATCAATATTCGTGAAAATATAAAATACAGCTTATTTACCGTAAAATCCGCAAGAGAGAATATCTGATATATTACACAGAAACCTCCGAATGAAATAAGCGCAGAGGTTATCGGCAAAGAGAAAATAACGCCGTCTGTCTTTATATTAGTTATTTCGGTTACTGCCTTAAGAAATGCGGGTATCTCCATATTAAAGACAGCGTGCAACAAATATCCTGCAAGCTCCGTTACGCAGTTGAACAACAATATCGGCAGAATGATATTCAGCATTGCTCTTGCCGCTGAAATAAGAGAAGCCGATATGTCGGACGAAGAAAAGCCGATCTCTGTCCTGTGTAGCTTTGAAGCGGTATTTCTGACATTCATTACAACAGCCGCAAGGAAATTTGCCGTAAGGCAGGATATAAATACAATAATCCCTGCGGTTACATCGTTATACACGCCTATCCCCACTATACCCGTAACAAAGGCAGGTCCGCTGTTGTAGCAGTAGCATAAATGCTTTGAGTAACTGCGGCTATTGTCGGAGTCGTTACCGTAAAGCTCACTCAGAAGCCTTACACCGACAGGATAACCGCCTATCTGGCTGAGGATAAATACGGCGAAGGTCTTTTTGTCGAGCCTCAGAATGTATCTTGCTATGTACCACAAAGGCGTTGCCGTGACTTCGCCGATATTGGTTTTTATAATAAGCGTGGCAAAAGCCATAAAGCAGAATAACGACGGTATAAGGCTGTCAAGGCAGGTGTTGATACACCTTCGTACCGTGTCGGACGTTCCTCTGCTGTCAGCGGTCAGAAGTACGCATATGATTACCGATAAAATACAGATTGTCGCTTGTCTGATACGTTTTGCTATAATTATCCCTCACTTCTTTTTTGCTTGTACCTGCATATAAATTATATGAAAGGAGAACGGAAAAATGAACGTCGATAAGTTAGCAATGAGATATGAACAGCTTAAAAACAAAACACGCAAGCATTCGTTTATCACGCTGAAGGACAACAGGAGCGCCGAGCTTGAATGCTGCAGAAAAATACTGAAATTCGAGGATAATATAATAGAACTTGAGATTCCGTGCGGAATAGTGAGGATTATCGGTATCGGGCTAAAATTCAAGACATTCGGTTACGACAGCGTGAAAATATCTGGGAAAATACATTCGGTCGGGTTTGAACAGGCAAATCACGGCGAAGCGGAGGAATTATGAAGAGAAGAAAAGCAAGGGCGACATTCGCCGCATATATCACGATAAAGGGGCTTGGCGGTTTTCAGGAGAAGTTTATAAGCGAGCTTATAACAAACGATATTCAGATATATGAAATATGTCAGGACAAAGACGGCTTTACGGCTGTCATAAAGCCGTACAGCTATCTTAAAACGGCGAGGATAGCAAGAAAACACGGAATACGACTTAACGTTACCGAAAGGCAAGGCTTTATATTCAGGCTTTTGCCATTAAGGAAAAGATGGGGGCTTGTTACCGGCGCATTGTGCTGTTGCGCTGTAATAGTCCTGCTGTCGCAATTTGTATGGAGAATAGACATTATCGGAAACAGCGAGATCACCGACACACAGATATGTGCCGTGATGGAGAGAAACGGTCTTATGCCCGGCTGCAGCAGAAAGTCTTTTGACGAATGGGTATGCGAGCAATCCGCAATGGCTGAAATCAGCAGGCTGTCATGGGTGGCGGTCGAGCGGCAGGGAAGCAGGGTATCTGTAAAGGTTGCGGAAACAAACGATCCTGAGCCTGCGAAGATTCCGATAGAAACGCCTTGCAACGTAATAAGCGACTTTGACGGTCAGCTTATCTATACGGAAATATATAAGGGCAAGCTGCAGACTACAATTGGAAGCGGAATAGTAAAGGGTCAGCTTATCATAAGCGGTACTGTCAACGATAACGGAGGACATATCGTATATGTTCACGCAGACGGACTGCTAAAAGCCGAGTGCGAGCAGACGGAAGAATTCTTTCTTCCGTTTGAGCAGACACGAAGCGTGAAAACGGACGAGAAATACTATTCAACATATCTGATGTTCGGCGCTTTTGCCTTGCCGCTTCCGTGGGAGCATTATGAGGCGGAGAATATGGACGGCTTTACCTACAGCGAGGATACATATAATGTAAGCATTCTCGGCGCAGACACGCCATACAGATATAAAAGGGGAGTTTACACAAGGATGTCGGAGAAAACCGTCAGATATACCGCCCGTGATATAATGACACAGCTTGAAAAGCAGAAAAAGGACTATGAAGAGAATTTCCTTTCGCAGTGCAGGATACTTTCGGATGAAAGAGAGGTCTGCACGGAAGAAAACGGTATCAGAATGACAGTGAAATATAAGCTGGAGCGTAATATCGGCGTAAAACAACCGATTACTGTTTTATATTGATTTAGCGTAAAATTGTATTGAAAAAAAGCCCGGAATGTGGTATACTATCATAGAATAGAGCATAAAACAGATGAATTTCAGAATTTGAAAGGAATATATCACGATAAATGACAGAAAAAGCTGTTAGCATTCAGGATATGAGCCGGATTCACCTTATTTTCGGTGACTTTGACAACAATATCAACATTATTCAGAAGGAATATAAGGTTTCGATATTCACCCGTGACGATGAGATACGCATAAAAGGCGATGAAAACGCTGTGGATAACGCAGAGCAGGTAATAAAAACGCTGATTTCAACCGTTGAAAAAGGTGAAACTCCGACCGAGCAGAGCGTAAGATACGCTATTTCTATGACAAACGAGGGAAAGGGCGAGGAGGTACAGACGCTTACTGCGGACTGTGTCTGCGTCAGCCATACAGGAAAGCCGATAAAGGCGAAAACGGTCGGTCAGTCGAAATATGTAAACAGCATAAAGAAAAACACCATAGTGTTCGGAGTAGGTCCTGCCGGTACGGGTAAGACATATCTTGCCGTAGCGCTTGCGGTAAGGGCGTTCAAGGCACACGAGGTGCAACGTATAATTCTTACACGTCCTGCCGTGGAGGCGGGCGAGAAGCTCGGATTTCTGCCGGGCGACCTTCAGAACAAGGTCGATCCTTATCTGCGTCCGCTGTATGACGCACTTTTCGACATGATGGGATCTGAAGCGTTTCAGCGTAATATGGAACGAGGCTGTATAGAAGTCGCTCCGCTTGCGTATATGCGAGGCAGAACGCTTGACGACAGCTTTATAATACTGGACGAGGCGCAGAACACAACTCCCGAACAGATGAAGATGTTTCTGACCCGACTCGGCTTTAACAGCAAGATGGTCATAACGGGCGATATTACCCAGATTGACCTGCCCGATTCAAAACGTTCTGGACTTGTCGAGGCGACAAAGATATTGAAGAATATCGAAGGCATCGCCATCAACCGTTTTACAGAAAAGGACGTTGTGCGTCACAGGCTGGTACAGGATATAGTAAGAGCCTATGAGCAGTACAATGAAAGAAAGAAAAGCTGACCGCTTTTAAATGAGGAAAGTAAAAATGTCTGAGAAGAAAACACCAAAAATATATATGTCCTTCAGAAACAACCAGAAAGCAATAGAAGTACCTAACGGTCTTCGCACTGTTATAAGAAAGTGCATAGCAGAAACGCTGAGAGTTACCGATTTTGTCGGTGACGCAGACGTATCGGTAACGCTTGTTGACAACGAGCGGATAAAACGCATCAATAAGGAGTTCCGTGACAAGAACAAGGTCACCGATGTAATATCGTTTCCGCTCGGAGCATATGACGAGTATGATGTAAATCCCGAAAACGGTGCTTATATGCTCGGGGATATTGTAATTTCAATGGAGAAGGCACACGCACAGGCGATAGAATACGGCCATTCTCTTGTAAGGGAGGTCGGCTTTTTAGCCACGCATTCAACGCTTCATCTTCTCGGATACGATCACGAGGACGATCCCGACGGAGAAAAGGTGATGCTTGAGCTGCAGGACCTTGTGCTGAACAACCTTAAGATCACACGGGAATAAAAAGAGGTCAAAGTGTTTAAAAGACTTGCTCACAGTTTTAAATATGCGGCTCACGGCATCGTTTTTTGCGTAAGACATGAGATGAATATGCGTATACACATTGTTGCGACAATGTGTGTGCTGTATCTGTCGCAATTCTATAATTTCACAAAGGAACAGTTCATATTGCTGATAATAACCTGCGTGACGGTTATTTCCGCCGAAATGATGAATACAGCTATAGAGGTAGTCATAGACAAGGTTTCACCGGGCTACTCGGCGCTTGCAAAGGTCGGAAAAGACGTTGCCGCAGGCGCAGTATTCGTAACGGCTGTTGCGGCCGTGATAATCGGCGTGATACTGTTCTGGGATATTGAAAAATTTAAGATTATATTTGAGTTTTTTACGGGTGACATATGGAATCTGGCAATGCTGACAGCGTTTGCCTGCCTTTCGTATCTGTTTATAGCGAAAGGAAAGAAAAGAAATATCAAAGGAAAGATGAAAAATGAATAATCCGAAATCGGTATTTGTGGCTATTGCAGGCAGACCGAACGCCGGCAAATCCACACTTACAAACTATCTCGTAGGCGAAAAGATAGCTATAGTCAGCGACAAACCGCAGACAACAAGAACAAGAATAAACGGCGTACTTACAAAAGGCGAAACGCAGTATGTGTTCATAGATACGCCCGGTATGCATAAAGCAAAGAACAAACTGTCGGATCAGATGCTCAAATCCATAAGAGAGAGCGTGACCGATGTTGACGTGATACTTATGATGGCAGATGCGACCAAGAAGATTTCGCCGATAGAGCATAATCTTATCGACAGCTTCAAGGACAGAAAGACAGATGTCGTTCTGCTTATAAACAAGGTCGATTTAGTAAAGGACAAGTCCGAGCTTCTTTCTCTTATAAAGGAATACAGCGAGCTTTACGATTTCAAGGAGATAATTCCGATAAGCGTAAGGCAGAGGATAGGTGTTGAAGAAATAATGCCTGTAATCGACAGATATGTAAAGCTGTCGCCGCATTATTTTGACGATGAGCTTCCGACCGACCAGGCGGAAAAGGTATGGCTTGCGGAAATTGTCCGTGAAAAGATACTCAGAAATATGAACGAGGAGATTCCGCACGGAACAGCCGTTTATGTTGAAACGATGGAGGTAAGGCAAAAGCCTAACGGCAAGGAGATTGTCGATATAGGCATAGTCATCGTCTGCGAAAAAGCGTCGCATAAGGGCATGATTATCGGAAAGCAGGGCTTAATGCTTAAAAAGATAGGCTCTGAGGCAAGAGAAGATATGCAGGACTATTTCGGCTGTAAGGTCAATATGCAGATATGGGTAAAGGTAAAAGAGGACTGGAGAAACAGAGAGTCCGACATTGCCGACTTCGGACTTAAGGCCGACTGATATATAATCAAAAGGAGTAGCTGTTCAATGCTTATTACGCTGAAAGGGCTTGTTATCGGGCAGCGCATTATAGGCGAGAACAGCTGTTTTCTTGACCTGTTCACTGACAAGCTCGGAATGATAGAGGTTATGGCACATGGCGCAAAGAAGATAGGCGGAAAGAATTCGGGTGCCGCATCGCTTTTCAGCTATGCAACGTTCTGCGTCAGCCGCAGCAGTAAAGGATATACGCTTAACAGTGCAGAGCCTATATGCAGTTTCTATAATATATCTGCGGACATTGAGGCACTGTCGCTTGCGGCATATTTTGCCGATATAATAAAATACTGTGCCACATCCGAGGAGGAGCATGAAGATCTGCTGAGATTTACCTGCATGACATATTTTCAGCTTGAAAAGCAGAAGCTGCCGCTTCGTTTCATAAAAGCGATATTTGAGTTCAGGTTTCTCTCAAGGATAGGATTTATGCCCGATCTCAGAGCCTGTAGGGAATGCATAGCCTACAAGAGCGAAACGATGATGTTTTTACCAGTTGAGGGTATCATCTATTGTTCGGATTGTTTTGAAGAACACAGCGAGCTTGTAGAAAAGAATGTATTCGCTCTTAACCCCACGCTTTTACATACGCTGAGATATGTCGCATATTCCGAAACCGACAAAATGTACCGTTTCAGAATCTCAAAGGAAAACGAAAAGCTGTTTTCCGCAATTGCGGAATTCTACCTTCTGGCACAGCTTAACAGATCGTTTCCCACGCTTGATTATTATAAAAATATCGCAATCGAAACATAGATATAAAGGACATAAATATGAAAAAAGACTATAAAAAGCTGGAGCTGGACAAGATTCTTGACCTGCTCTCGCAAAACGCATACTGTGATGTATGCAGGGAACGCATAAAAAAGATAAAGCCGTCATTCGATATAGACACGGTAAGAACGGAAATAGCAAAGACGGATGACGCATTCACGCTGTCGTCAAAATTCGGTACACCGAAATTCTATAACATAAAGGATATATGCTTTGGCGCAAAAAGGGCACAGCAAGGCTCATCACTGTCGCTAAGGGAGCTTATGGATATAGGAGTGTTCCTGCGTGAAGTATCCGGTCTTGACGAATGGTATTCACAGTGCAGCGGCATTCAGACCTCGCTTACCGAATATTTCGAGCAGCTCAGCGTAAACAAGCACCTTGAAAATATGATAACCAACGCTATCATATCAGAAGAAGAACTTGCTGACAGCGCAAGCCCTCAGCTTGCGGCGATACGCCGTTCGATACAGCGTAAAAGTCTTGCCGTAAGAGAAAGGCTTGATAAGCTGATAAAGAGTCAGTCAACGCAGAAATATCTCCAAGAAAGCCTTGTCACAATGCGTGACGGAAGATTTGTCGTACCCGTAAAAACCGAATACAAGAGCGAGATAAGCGGTCTTGTACACGATACATCCGCAACGGGAGCAACTCTGTTCATTGAGCCTATGGCGGTAGTCGAGGCCAACAACGAGATTAGGGTACTTCAGATAGAGGAGCAAAAGGAAATCGAGCGTATCATAAAGGAAATGTCGGAGCTTGTCGGCAGCTTTGCCGAGCCGATGATAAACGATTATGAGATAGTGCTGACGCTCGAAATTTATTTTGCCAAAGCAAATCTCAGCGCAAAGATGAAAGCAGTGACCCCTGTTATAACCGACAAGCCTTGCTTCAATCTGATAAGGGCAAGACACCCGCTTATAGACAAGGACAAGGTCGTGCCTATCTCGCTTGAACTTGGAAACGATTATTCATCGCTTATCGTAACCGGTCCGAACACCGGCGGTAAGACGGTTTCTCTAAAAACCGCAGGCCTGCTTGTGCTTATGGCAATGTGCGGTATGATGATACCTGCAAGTGAAAACAGCGTTATCGGTATGTTTGATGAGCTGTATGTGGATATAGGCGATGAGCAGAGCATCGAACAGAGCCTGTCTACATTCTCGTCACATATGACGAATATCGCAAGGATTCTCCGTACAGCCGATGAGAAGTCGCTTATTATGCTCGATGAGCTTTGTTCGGGTACAGACCCCGTTGAAGGCTCAGCGCTTGCGGTATCTATCCTTGATGAATTCAGAAAACGTGACTGCAAGGTGATAGCTACTACTCATTACCAGGAAGTCAAGATGTACGCAATAAAGACGGACAACGTAGAAAATGCGTCCTGCGAGTTTGATATAAAGACCTTAAGACCGACATACAGAGTAATTGTAGGTATGCCGGGTAAATCAAACGCCTTTGCCATATCCTCAAAGCTCGGCATAAGCAGTGATATAATCGATAACGCAAAGGAGCTTGTCAGCACAGAGGACAAGCGTTTTGAAGAAGTTGTTCAATCTCTCGAAAAGACAAGGCAGGAGCTTGAAAAGCTGAAAAGCTCTGCGGCGGCAGAACAGAAGAAATCAAAGGAAATCACAGAACAACTCAAAGCCGAGCGTGATCAGTTTGAAAAGGACAAGGAAAAAGAGCTTCAGGACGTCAGAAGCAAGGCGGCAAGCATAATCGAAGAAGTGCGTTTTCAGGGCGACCTTATGCTTGAAGAACTTGAAAGGCTCAGAAAGCAGAAGGAAAGTGCCGATTTTGCACAGAAGGTCAAGGGTGCCCGTTCACATATCAACTCATCTGTGAACGGAATGTATGATACCGCAAACCCGATAATGCAGAAAAAGATAGATCATTATGTTCTGCCAAGACCGCTCAAGGTCGGTGATACGGTACGTCTTGCGGATCTCAATAAAGAGGGAACGCTGTTAAGACTGCCCGATTCAAAGAATATGTGCTTTGTTCAGGTCGGGGCTATGAAAACAAAGACCAAGCTTGAAAATCTTCGTCTTGTGGAAGAAAAGAAAGAGAGCAAGAAACAGCCGACACCCTCAAAGGTCGGAAAGAAGCTGGTAAGTAACTTCTCACGCAAGAGCGGAATGGAACTTGATATAAGAGGTATGCTCGGTGATGACGGCGTAATGGAGGTAGACCGCTTTATAGACAGCTGTCTTCTCAGCGGAATTTCCGTCATCACTATAATTCACGGAAAGGGAACAGGTGCGCTCCGCTCGGCAGTACAGCAGTACCTGCGTAAGAATCCACACGTCAAATCGTTCCGTGACGGTGCATACGGCGAGGGCGAAGCAGGAGTTACGGTAGCAGAGCTTGAATAATTATTATCGGAGGCAGTTATGATAAAGTCAGCCGTATTTGACATAGGCGGCACGCTTATGGAATATAAGGGTATGCCGTGCGTATGGGTCGATTATTATGAAAACGGTTTTTTGCACGTTTGCGAAAAGCTGTTGCCGCAGCTTACCGAAAAGAATATAGCGGACGGGATGGAAATACTGCGTGGCTACAATCCATCGATAAAATTCCGTGAGGCTGATTATTCTTACGAAAGGATATTCAGTGAGATAGTCAGAAAATGGGGAGTGGATATTCCGCCTGATAAAATCGCTTATTGCTTTTTCGAGGCTTTTCCGCTTAAGGCATACACATATCCCGAAACCGTACCTGTACTGCAAAAACTGCGTGACAGAGGCATAAAGATTGCCACACTTACCGATGTCGCAACGGGAATGCCCGACGAACTGCACAAAAGCTATTTTCCTGAGCTTATGCCGTTTTTCGATCTTTATGTTTCGTCAACCTCGTGCAGATACCGTAAGCCGAACATAAAGGGGCTTTGCGATATTGCCGTTTATTTTGGCATAAAACCCGATGAAATGATATTCATCGGTGATGAAAGAAAAGACGTGCTGGTGGCAAACGACTTCGGCTGTACCTCCGTGTATATCGACAGATATAATAATAACCGTGATTTCGGTCAGAAATTTACTGTAAAAGATCTGAACGGATTTTATGATATTGTTACAAAGCTATAAAAATTGCCCGGTCATTGACCGGGCGCTGTTTTTATCTTCAGTTATTCTGATTGTCGTGGAATTACATATCTTCGAACGGCTTTTTATTGCTGTCCCACGGCTTACGGTCATCGTCGCCGTCCTCATTATCTTCTTTGTTATTGTTTTTATTATCCTTGTTGCTTGAGCCGTTGCCTGTTGATTCCGCAAGGACTACCACATCGCCCTCGTTAAGTCCGCTGAGTATTTCGACATATCCGCCTGCGGTCGTTCCAACTTCAACATAAAGATCGTACTTCTCGTTGCCCTGAAGAACACTGCAATAGGTTTTAGTGCCGTCCTTCTTGATAGCTTTTTCGGGTACGGCAAGTACGTTCACACGTTTTGCGGTTATTGCGTGAATAGTAGCCCAGCCGGCATCGACAGCGGTGATACCGTTGTTGTCGTTTATCAGCTTCTTCAAGCTGTCATCGGACAGGGTAACGGCACAGTATGTTGTAGCGTCATTGCTTGCATCCGAGGGGGCTGTGTCGGGAGCGGCGGTCACCGTTCCTTTATAATCGACATCGTTTATAACAAGGTCAACATCCATACCGAAACGCAGATTCTTTCCTGCGCCCTGAGAATTATACACGAATATTGATTCAAGCACGGCAACACGGCAGAGCAGTGTACCGGATTTGACATCTGAGCCGACAGCGGAATAACAGCACTCGGCAATTACACCGTCATACGGAGCGGTCACCACTGCGGCGGCACGCTGTTCCTTGAGCTTGTCAAGCTCAATCTGCGCATAGCCCTTATCAACGCCGTCCGCCATCGCCGCAACCTTCATTTCCTTATCGTTTATCTGAAAATCAAGGTCGGTCGTGTCAAGCGCAATGAGAACATCGCCCTTTTTGACCTTCATATTCTTGGATATGTTATTCGTCTTGACTTTTGCGTCTATCGGTGCGTAATACGCTTCCGACTGAGCATAATCAAGGCTTGCGGGTATCTTTGCTTCTTCTTGGATGGTCATATACTGAGCTTTGGCGGTTTCGTACGAAAACTGCACCTGATCGGTTATCGAGGTGACAATCTCCTGCTTTACGGGGTCGCCGCTGCAGCCCGATGATACTATTGCTATTGCTGCAGCCGAAAATAAAGCCGCTGCTTTAAAAATTCTGCTTGAAACAGACATATGGGGAATCCTTTCGATTACATACGAGAAATTATCTCTAAGCACATTCTTCCGTTATGATAGGGGCATTTCCACGGATCTACGACCGGTTTGAAATCTGCGGGCTGATCGTTATCATCAAGCTGTGAATGCCATTCGCCGCCGGGACGCTTGTCTATCATCTTATCCTTGATATAGTTCCAGAGAGTGCGTGAAATCTCAAGGTATCTTGCGTCGCCGTATCTCTGATAAGCGTTGCAGAAGCCAACTACGCCCTCTGCCTGTACCCACCAGATATGCCATGTGTTCACAACACCGTGTTCAACCTCGTTATTGAGCCTGCCGTTCGATAAAGCTCTGTCGGCAATGTTCTTGACGATTACCTTGTTCATCTCGGCGCATCTCTTTGAAAGATGCTCGTCACCGATAACATCGCAGGCTCTGTCGATAAGCCATGTAGCTTCAATATCGTGACCGTATGAGTAAATATCGCCTATCTCGTTAAGATTTTTATCGAAGAATACGAACAGCTTTCCGCCGTTCTTATCGTAAATCTTGTCAAGCGTAATCTCAAGAGTAAAACGCAGAGCCTTAAGCACACGCTTGTCACCGCTTACTCTGTAAAGCTCGGTATAAGCCTCCATAACGTGCAGGGTAGTGTTCATTGTTTTATCAGCCATAAGACCGTTTTCGGAAAGTGCGTCATTCGGGATAAGGTTCCAGTTCTTTGAGAATGCCTCAAGATATGCAACATCGTCACGGCACTTTTCCTCAACCGTAGCGAACACATCAAGAGCAAGCTCCAAAGCGGCTTTATCCTTAGATGCGTCATAGTAGCTTGACATAGCGTAGATGAAAAATGCCTGGCAATATGTGTGCTTCATACTGTCGTTTACCGTGCCGTCTGCATTCATCATCCAGTATACACCGCCGTTTTCCTTGTCAACACAGTATTTCGAAAGGAATTCATAAGCGTGCTTAGCTTTTTTAAGACAGTTCTGATCCTTTAACACAAGATAGCAGTTTGAGTAGAACCAGAGTATTCTTGAGTGAAGTATTACGCCCTTGGGAGCGTTTTTATCAAGAGTAAGGTCGTTTCCTACATAGCCGTAGAAACCGCCGTTATCATTGTCTTCAAGGCTGTTCCAGAAAGGGATTATATGTTCTGTAAGTTCCTTTTTGCATTCACGAGCGAGCATTGTTTTTCTCCTTTGATCAGTCAAAAATTTTGTTCATAACAAGTCCAGTTGTGAGCTTGGGGTAGAAATATGTCGATTTCTGAGGCATCTTTTCGCCTGCAAGCGCAACATCTCTAATCTCGGAAACTCTGGTGGGGTTAAGTATAAATGAACAATCGGCACTGCCGTTGTCTACAGCTTCAATTGCCTCGTCAAGAACTCTTGTGTATGTAAGGTTCTTCTGATTTGCCATATTTTCTTTATCTATGCCGAAAATTCTCTCAAGCACAAGCGTGTGAAGTACGCTGACATCAAGCTCACGCAGTGCCTTGCTTGCAGTCGGCATTAGCTTTTCCATAAGGGAGGTATCCTTTAACGTCATAAGCGTATACTTGCCGTCACAATAGAGAACGAATGCCTTCTTGCCGTCCTTGTAAGCCTTGTCGAGCTTTGCGGTGCTGTCGGTGCGTGAAAGATTGGTTTCTATGTCGAAATAATCCTTCGACTTTTCAATAACTGCGTTTACATCAAAGTTTTCAAGATCCCTTACGATTCTGTGGGTAGGGAATACTACAAGTCCGCTGTTCTCCATATTGACAAGCATCATCGTAACATATTCGGAAGTGCCGACATCCTGCTTGTTTTCTGCAACGAATTTCTTGTAACGGAGCGCCGTTTCATAGCGGTGGTGACCGTCGGCAATATATAACTTCTTGTCAGCCATTTTTGATGCAAGGTCTGCGATAAATGCTTCATCGCTTACGCACCACAGCTTGTGGGTAACTCCGTCGGGATCGGTAAACTGCTTGTCGGGAACGCCCTTGCTTGCATTATCTATAAGCGTGAATACCTTATTGTCATCGTCCATATATAACGAGTATATCTGGCTGAAATTACATCCGGTAGCACACATAAGGTTGAACCTGTCCTCTTTGGCCTTTGAGAGCGTTTCCTCGTGGGGAAGAATTATTCCCTTTGAGAACTCCTCCAGCTTTACAAGCGAAACATATCCCTTTACGCTGTAGCTTGAACCGAGTGCGTCAAACACCATTTCATAGATATATATTGAAGGCTTTTCGTCACACTTCAGAATTTCCTCGTCAAGCCATTCGTTGAGATACGCTCTTGCCTTGCCGTATGCCTCATCGGTATCCTCAGCCGTTTTCGGCAGCTCAAGCCTTATGATATTGTGGGGGTTTTCAGCCAAATACTGCTTTTTCTGTTCGGGGCTGATAATATCGTAGGGCGGACAGCACACCTCGCCTGTGCTTCCTGCCTTGTCGGTAAATCTCAGTCCTCTGAATGCTTTGATCTCAGCCATTTTGAGTTCCTTTCATTGTAAGCAATGATAATTTATGCCGTTTGGTTAATTAAAGCGTTCAGCTTGCGTCCGTTTTATGAACACAAGCTGAAACAGCACTGTTACCGGTAATTATTCGTCCTTACCGCAACATTTCTTATACTTTTTACCGCTTCCGCAGGGGCAGGGATCGTTTCTGCCGACCTTCTCCGAAGCAGATTTCTTTACGGTCGTGTGAGAACCTGCGTTTTCAGCGTCGGGCTTCATTACCTGTTCACGCTCAAGCGGTTCTTCTATCCTTACCTTTACGGTAAGGACAAGTCTTGCAGTATCCTCACGGATAGCGGCAATCATCTCGTCGAACATTGCGAAGCCTTCAATACGGTATTCGACAACGGGATCTCTTTGTGCGTAGCTTCTGAGATAGATGCCTCGCTTAAGTTCCTCCATTGCGTCGATATGATCCATCCACTTGGTGTCAACGACCTTCAGCAGACAGATACGCTCAATCTCACGCATATTTTCAGTGCCGAACATTTCTTCACGCTCGGCATAAAGAGCGTCCGCTCTTTCCTGCAGGAGCTTTACAATATCCTTGCGGTCAATTGTATTGAGATCGTCCGTAGTATAGTTGAAGTCATCTTCCTTTGTAAGCATATTTGCAAAATGCTCACGCAGACCGATAAGATTCCAGTTTTCAGGATAATCATCGGAGCAGTATGTCTTGACATTCTCCTCGATGGTTTCCTTTATCATGCTCTTTACATAGTCGCTGACATCTTCACCATCAAGCACCTTGGCACGCTGTGAATAAATTGTCATACGCTGCTGTGACATTACATCGTCAAAGTCAAGTACGTTCTTACGGATAGAGAAGTTTCTGCCCTCAACCTTACGCTGTGAGGACTCGATAGTCTTTGTGAGGAATGCGTTTTCGATCGGTACATCGTCCTCGATGCCGAGCGTCTGCATTACGGTCTGTACTCTTTCGCCGCCGAACTTACGCATAAGATCGTCCTCAAGCGAAATGAAGAAGCGGCTTTCGCCGGGGTCACCCTGACGGCCTGCACGACCTCTGAGCTGATTGTCGATACGGCGTGATTCGTGACGCTCCGTACCCAGTATGAACAGACCGCCTGCCTGTCTTACTTCCTCAGCCTCGTCCTTTATTGCGGCCTTATATTCCGCATTGTACTTGATATACGTTTCTCTTGCGTTGAGAATATCTTCGTTATCTGTTTCGGCAAAGCCTGTAGCCTCGTTTATGAGAGCCTCGTCCATGCCTTCTTTTCTCATTCTCGCCTTTGCGAGATACTCTGCGTTACCGCCGAGCATAATATCCGTACCACGACCTGCCATGTTGGTTGCGATAGTAACCGCACCCTTCTTACCTGCCTGTGCAACGATTTCAGCTTCACGCTCGTGGTTCTTTGCGTTCAGCACCTCGTGCTTTATGCCTTTCTTCTTAAGCATAGAGGAAAGCAGTTCTGATTTCTCAATCGTGATAGTGCCGACCAGTACAGGCTGACCCTTTGCGTGGCACTCTTCAATCTGACGGATAACTGCCTTGTACTTGCCTTCTTCATTTTTGTAAACCTGATCCTCGTGGTCAATTCTTGCTATAGGCTTGTTGGTAGGTATCTCTATAACGTCAAGGGCATAAATCTGTCTGAATTCGGCTTCTTCCGTCATAGCCGTACCTGTCATACCGGACAGCTTATCGTACAGTCTGAAGAAGTTCTGGAATGTAATAGTAGCGAGCGTCTTGCTCTCGTTCTTAACCTTTACGCCTTCCTTTGCCTCGATAGCCTGGTGTAATCCCTCGTTGAATCTACGTCCGAACATAAGACGTCCTGTAAATTCATCAACGATTACTATTTCGCCGTCCTTTACAACATAGTCAACATCACGCTTCATTACGCCTACCGCCTTGATAGCCTGGTTGACATGGTGTAAAAGCGTCATATTTTCGGCATCCATAAGGTTTTCTACGCCGAAATATGCTTCCGCTTTTTTAACGCCACGCTGGGTAAGAGTAGCGTTCTTCGCCTTTTCGTCTATGATGTAGTCGCCGTCAAACTGATCCTGATCTTCCTTGCTGTCAAGATCGATTACAGTAAAGGGCTTTAACTGTAATGCAAGTCTGTTTGCCTTCTGATAAAGATCCGTGGACTTATCTCCGGGTCCCGAAATGATAAGAGGAGTTCTCGCCTCATCAATAAGTATCGAATCGACCTCATCGACAATAGCAAAGTTGAATTCACGCTGTACCTTGTCCTGCTTGTGAATACACATATTGTCACGCAGATAGTCAAAGCCGAATTCGTTGTTTGTACCGTATGTTACATCGCAGTTATACGACTTTCTTCTGTCGTCGTTTTTCATATCGTGAAGTATAAGTCCTACGGTAAGGCCTAAGAATCTGTGTACACGGCCTATCATTTCACCGTCACGCTTTGCAAGGTAGTCGTTTACCGTTACAACGTGTACGCCCTTGCCGCTGAGCGCAACAAGATAAGAGGGAAGTGCGGCAACGAAGGTCTTACCTTCACCTGTTCTCATCTCTGCAATACGTCCCTGGAAAAGAATAATACCGCCGAGTATCTGTACGGGATAAGGCTTTATGCCGAGAACTCTCCACATAGCCTCACGGCATACGGCGAATGCGTCGGGGAGAATATCATCGAGTGTTTCACCGTTTTCAAGTCTTTCCTTCAGTGCAGGAGTCTGCGCCTTAAGCTCGCTGTCGGTCATCGGAGAATATTTCGATTCAAGCTCAAGAACCTTATCCTTTATCGGAATTATTCTCTTGATTTCTTTTTCGGAATAGTTACCGAATATTTTTGTAAGTAATCCCATGTAAAATGCTTTTTCCTTTCGTTTTTGAGTAAACGGGCTGTATTGCTTAAAATACGGCATACCGCCGGGTCTGTATATCAAGCCAAACGTAAAGCACGTTATCAGCCTATTGTCATATTTTAGTTTACATTCTTTTATATTATACACTCGACAAGGCGGTTTGTCAATATAACTCAGCCGTCAACAGAAAAATTTTACGGAGTATATTTAAATATGTGCAAATTATCATAATTCTATTGACTGTACGGGGAAAATGTGATAAAATGTAAAAAAGGATTCAAATCTCTTTATCAATGCGAAAGGAAACATATTATGCTTATAAATATGATGGAACACTACGTTGACGAAAGACTTTCGGAACTGCTCAAAGATTACAACTGCTGTAAATGCGAGGTCTGCCTTGAGGATATGAAAGCGTTTTCCCTCAACCGCCTTCCTCCGAAATATGTCAGCACAGTAAACGGACAGGTTTTCACACGCATAAAGCAGGAGCTTGAAAGTCAGCCCTCGGTCGATCTTGACGTTGCCGTTATTCAGGCTATTCAGCACATCAGTGCAAGCCCCAGACACGACTGATATTTGGCAGAGTGCATAAATAGCATTTAAGGCAACACCGCACAATTAACGGCTATCGCCTTTGCCGCACGCTAAGCTTGCATATTTTCCGCCATCTTGCACAAATTTCGCTTGACAGGCGCCAGCCTGCCGGCACTCGATTTATACAATCTGACAAAAAATCTGACTGTGCAATCGCACGACAATAATTATGCGGTATTGCCTTGACTTTTAGTGCAAAATGAGGATAAAGCCGTACCGATATTGACTTTATCCGCATTCTGCGTTATAATAGATAAAGAAACCGTAAGGTGCGAGATTTGCTTCTTTCACCGAACGGCAAAATATCTACAATTTTATAAACCTGACTGATCTGAAAGATTATTCTGACAGAAAAGCAAGGCGGTTTTTGTTTTACTATTTTTACTATTTTTACGATTTTAAGATAGAGCTGTGCCTTGCACGGCTCATTTTTATTTTAAACGGGAAAAAAGGTGATTAAATGAATTGTGAGAGCAGAGTAGCACTTATAGGAATAGTCGTATCCGAGTCATCTTCGGTGTCAAAGCTGAACGAATATCTGCACGAGTGCGCTCATTACATTATCGGCAGGATGGGAGTACCTTATGAAAAGGCAGGCGTTTCTATCATCAGCGTTGCCATTGACGCACCGCAGGATGTGATAAATACCTTATCGGGTAAGCTCGGCGCATTGAAGGGTGTTACCTCAAAGACTATCTATCAGAAGCTTCCTGCAGATTGTTCAAAGGAAAAGGAGGCGGACGATTGAGCAAAACCGAAGAACTTAAAGAACTGGTATCAAAGCTGTACAGCACACACCACCTCGAAAAAGGCGAATATGTATCGCTTATCGAAAACAGGGACGCAGTGCGTGATTATCTCTTTGAGCTGTCGGGCAGTGTCCGTGAAAAATACTACGGCAAGGATGTTTATATCAGAGGTCTGATAGAATTTACCGACTACTGTAAAAACGACTGTTATTATTGCGGAATACGGTGCAGTAACAAGCAGGCAGAGCGCTACAGGCTCAGCAAGGAGCAGATACTTGATTGCTGTAAAACAGGCTATGAGCTTGGCTTCAGAACGTTTGTACTGCAGGGCGGAGAAGATCCTTATTACAGCGATGATATGATATGCGATATTGTCTGTTCGATAAAGCGTGATTTTCCCGATTGCGCTGTAACGCTTTCGATAGGCGAAAAAAGCGAAGAAAGCTACCGCAGATATTTTGAAAGCGGTGCGGACAGATACCTGTTGCGCCACGAAACCGCCGATTACAAGCATTATTCAAAGCTCCATCCGCCCGGTCTTTCGGCAAAGCACAGACAGGATTGTCTTAGGACGCTTAAAAAAATCGGCTATCAGACAGGGGCAGGCTTTATGGTAGGCTCTCCTTATCAGACGGCTGAAAATCTTGCCGATGATATGCTGTTTTTGGAAGAACTGAAGCCCGAAATGGTGGGGATAGGCCCTTTTATACCTCACCACGCAACGCCCTTTGCCGATAAGCCGCAGGGTACGGCTGAGCTTACGCTGTTTATGCTGGGTCTTGTGCGGCTTGCACTGCCCGATGTACTGCTTCCTGCGACTACTGCGATAGGAACGATTCATCCGACAGGCAGAGAGCTTGCGCTTAAAGCCGGCGCTAACGTTGTAATGCCAAATCTGTCACCGACAGACGTAAGGAAAAAATATCTGCTGTATGACAACAAAATCTGCACAGGCGACGAATCCGCACAGTGCAGAATGTGCCTGCAAAAACGTGTTGAGGGCGCAGGCTACAGAATAGTCGAATCAAGGGGCGACCACGCCTCTTTTAACGAAAGGAAATAAATATGTATAATTACGATCCCAAATCTCTGAAAGCAGAGGAATTCATCAACCACGAGGAAATCGAAGAAACGCTGAGATATGCCGAAGAAAACAAGCATAACGCCGAGCTTATCGACAGCATTCTCGAAAAAGCAAGGCTCAGAAAAGGGCTTTCGCACAGAGAGGCAGAGGTTCTGCTCGACTGCGACATTCCCGAAAAAAACGAGGAAATATACAAGCTCGCAGAGCAGATCAAGAAGGACTTTTACGGTAACAGAATCGTAATGTTCGCTCCGCTGTATCTTTCAAACTACTGCGTGAACGGTTGCCTTTACTGCCCTTACCACGCAAAGAACAAGCATATCTGCCGTAAAAAGCTGACGCAGGACGAGGTAAGGCAGGAGGTTATCGCATTACAGGATATGGGTCACAAAAGACTTGCCATAGAGGCAGGCGAAGACCCTGTGAACAACCCTCTTGAATACATACTCGAATGTATCAAGACTATTTACTCAATCAAGCACAAGAACGGCGCTATCCGCAGAGTAAACGTAAACATTGCCGCTACGACGGTAGAAGACTACAGAAAGCTGAAAGAGGCGGGCATCGGCACATATATTCTGTTCCAGGAAACCTATCACAAGGAGAGCTATGAGCGCCTGCACCCGACAGGACCCAAGCACAATTACGCTTATCACACAGAGGCTATGGACAGAGCAATGGAGGGCGGAATTGACGATGTAGGCATCGGTGCATTGTTCGGACTTGAGCTTTACAGATATGAATTTGCGGGACTTCTTATGCACGCAGAGCATCTTGAAGCCGTACACGGCGTAGGCCCTCACACTATCTCAGTTCCGAGAGTAAGACGTGCCGATGATATAGATCCCGATGAATTCGATAACGGCATCACGGACGATACATTTGCAAAAATAGTTGCCTGTCTGAGAATTGCCGTTCCCTATACCGGAATGATTGTTTCCACAAGAGAAAGCCAGAAATCAAGAGAAAGAGTTCTGCATCTTGGCATCTCGCAGATAAGCGGTGGCTCAAGAACAAGCGTCGGCGGTTACGCTGAGCCTGAGCCGGAAGAAGAAAACTCGGCACAGTTTGATGTATCGGATAACAGAAGTCTTGACGAGGTAGTAAACTGGCTGATGAGGCTCGGATACATCCCGTCGTTCTGTACAGCCTGCTACCGTGAGGGAAGAACGGGCGACCGCTTCATGAGTCTGTGTAAGGCAGGTCAGATACAGAACTGCTGTCACCCGAATGCCCTTATGACGCTTAAGGAATACCTTGTCGACTATGCATCGGAGGATACAAGAAAAATCGGCGAGGAGCTTATCGCAAGAGAGCTTACGACCATCCCGAATGAAAAGGTAAGAGCAAAGGCGACCGAGTATATCGACAACATTATTCACGGTCAGAGAGATTTCAGGTTCTGAGAAACCGACTGAGAAAGGAGCAACCGGTGAGTTTAAATTCAACACCGAGCGGAGAGCGCATACACATCGGAATTTTCGGCAGACGCAACGCAGGCAAATCCAGCCTTATAAACGCTATAACAGGGCAGGAGCTTGCTGTGGTTTCAGATACTGCAGGAACAACGACCGACCCTGTTTCAAAGGCAATGGAACTTTTGCCGCTGGGCCCCGTAATGATAACCGATACTCCGGGACTTGACGATGAGGGCGACCTCGGAAGCCTGCGTGTGAGAAAGAGTTATCAGATACTGTTCAAGACAGATATTGCTCTGCTTGTAGTTGACAGCACAAAGGGCATATCCGACTTTGACAGTGCCATACTCGAAAGGCTGAAAAAGCAGAATATACCGTACATTATCGTAATGAACAAGTGCGGTCTGCTTGATACCGTTCCTCCGAAAACCGATGGCACAATCTACACCGACGCACTGAACGGCACAAACATTTACGAGCTGAAAGAACTTATCGGCTCAAGGCTCGATGTAAAAGACGAAAAGATGTGCATCTGCGGAGATCTGCTGAATCCGGGCGATATAGCCGTACTGGTTGTTCCTATAGATAAAGCCGCTCCTAAGGGCAGACTCATACTCCCTCAGCAGCAGACGATAAGAGATGTGCTTGAGGCAGGAGCAATATCCGCTGTCTGTCGTGAAACAGAGCTTACTGCCACCCTTTCAAAATTATCGGAAAAGCCGAAAATCGTTATCACTGACAGTCAGGTATTTTCAAGAGTTTCGCAGGAAGTCCCGGACGATGTAATGCTTACATCATTCTCGATACTTATGGCACGTTATAAGGGCGACCTTGAAACGAACGTACACGGTGTTACAACACTTGACAAGCTTGGTGACGGCGACAGGATACTTATCTCGGAGGGATGCACTCACCACAGGCAATGCGGCGACATCGGCACGATAAAGCTCCCTGCATGGATAAACAAATACACCGGCAAACAGCTTGAATTCGAATTTTCATCGGGAGGCACTTTCCCCGAAGATTTAAGCCGTTATAAGCTGATAGTACACTGCGGCGGATGCACTCTTTCCGAACGTGAAATGAAGTACCGCATAGCCTGTGCGAAAGACGCAGGCGTTCCGATAACAAATTACGGCATCTGCATTGCCTATATACACGGCATATTGAAACGAAGTGTACAGCCTTTTCCGGCTATAAGTGCATTGCTTGACTGAACGCTTGACTTTTTATGTGAAATGCGTTAAAATTCTCTCAGATGTAAAGGAGAATTGATATGGCAAAGGAAAAAGAGAACAAAACCAACGCAATGCGTATACTTGACAAGAATAAAATAAATTACGAGGTCAACACATACGAGTGTGATGAATTCATCGACGGCGTACATATAGCGGATATGCTCGGACAGCCTTATGAAAGCTCATTCAAGACGCTTGTTACGGAAGGAAAATCCAAGAATTATTATGTATTTGCAATTCCGATAGCACTTGAGCTTGATATGAAGAAAGCGGCAAAGGCGGTAGGCGAGAAATCAATAGAAATGGTACACGTCAAGGATATTAACGCAGTTACGGGATATATCCGAGGCGGATGTACGCCTATAGGAATGAAGAAGCAGTACAAGACAGTTTATCACAGCACTATAAAGGACTTTGACAAGGTTATAGTCAGCGGAGGAAAGCTCGGCACACAGATTATCCTTGCTCCTGACGATCTTATAAAGGTCACAAGGGCGGATGTGTGTGATATTGTAAAAGACTGATATACAGACCGAAGCACGGAGGCTTTTCTCCGTGCTTTTTTATTTCATTATAAGCCTTACGGCAATGGAGGAAAGTATCCATCCTGCCATATCTCCTATCAGCGCCGCAGGTATGGCGTAACGTGTTTTCTTAACCTTCGCCGCCGAAAAATATACAGCGACAGTGTAGAAGGTGGTTTCCGTTGACCCCATCATAGTGGAAGCTATTCTGCCGATAAAGCTGTCCGGGCTGTTTTCGGAAATTATGCCGTCATAAACAGATAACGCACCGCTCCCGGAAAGCGGACGTATAAATATAAGCGGCGTACATTCGTCCGGGAAGCCGAAAAATGACGTTATCGGGCTTACAAGCTGTACAAGCAGCTCCATTGCGCCCGACGCCCTGAACATTCCTATGCAGGTCATGAGGCAAATGAGCGAGGGGAGAATGGCCGATGTTGTTTTTAGACCCTCTGCGGCTCCCTCGACAAACGCATCGAATATATCCGTTTTCTTTATTATACCGGCAACAATCACCGCAAGGATTATCAGCGGTACTATATAATCGCTGTAACCGCTCATTTCACATTCTTCCTTCTTTTATTGCTGATTTTTTCAAAAACAAACACCGACAGCACGGACAGTGTCAGCGATAAGACCGATACGACCCATACGCACGGCAGTATATCGGCAGGGGCTTCGCTTGCATAGGACGCACGGAGCGCAATAACGGTAGAGGGGAAAAGCTGAACGCTAGCCGTATTCAGCACAACAAGCATAATCATACTCCTTGTAGCGTTCTTTTTTGCTTTCTGCTCCTCTTTAAGCTCCTGCATTGCCTTTATACCGAGCGGAGTAGAGGCATTTCCGAGTCCAAGCAGATTTGAAATGAAATTTAGTATTATATATTGCATCGCACTGCCTTTCCTGCTTATATCAGGGAAGAGAAGTGACAGCGGTTTCGAAAGCAATCTCGAAAGCCCCGAAACGATGCCGGATTTACCTGCGACATTCATAACACCGCTCCACAGACAGATTGTACCGCATAACGAAATGCACAGCGTCACGGCGTCCTTGCAGGAGGTGAGCGCCGCAACAGATAAATCGTTCATCGTTCCGTTACAAGCCGAAAAAACAAAAGACATGGATATAATTACAAAAATTACATAGCTCATGATAACTCCTTTTAAAGCGAAAAGCCGAATATTGCACTACAAAAAGCGTAAAAAAACATCGTTATATGTGCATTGTGCTGAATTTTACAATAATTTTATCATTTCAATTAGAATAATACATTTTGCTTTTTCCGGACAGAAAATTTGAAACTATTTACAAATACGATAATAAAGGGATTTGTAACGATTTAGCAATTTGAATAACGTTCAATTTCTTTTCCTGCTATGAATGGAAGTGAATTACAGCTATATAAAATCCACATTTGACAATTGTAAAAAGATTTGGTAAAATATAATCGAAGCAGGAAGAAATGACGGTTTTCCTGCCCGAAAAGGAAAGATCAAGTAAAAACAACAAGGAGAAAAAATCATGAAATCTACAGGAATTGTAAGAAAAGTTGACGAGCTCGGAAGAATTGTTATTCCGATAGAGCTGAGAAGAACACTCGACATCGGCATCAAGGATTCACTTGAAATCTATGTTGAGGACGACCAGATTATTCTTAAGAAGTATATGCCTGCTTGCTCATTCTGCAACAACGCAAGCGACATCCAGCAGTTCAAGGGCAAGAACATCTGTTCAGAGTGCCTTGCCGAGCTGGTTAAGGATTTCAAGAAGTAATACATACCGAGCCGCTGAGAAGCGGCTCTTTTTTTGTCAATTTAATACTTGCATTTACAGGTTAAATGTAGTATAATAAATTCAAAGGCGGTTTCCGCCGGAATAAGAATCAAAGGAGAAAATAAATGTTAGTTTCTGCAAAAGAAATGCTGAACAAGGCTCTTGAGGGCAAGTACGCCGTAGGCCAGTTCAACATAAACAACCTTGAATGGACAAAGGCTATCCTTCTTACAGCACAGGAGTGCAATTCACCTGTTATCTTAGGTGTTTCTGAGGGCGCAGGCAAGTATATGTGCGGTTATAAGACCGTTGTAGGCATGGTAAAGGGCATGATCGAAGAACTGAACATCACAGTTCCTGTAGCTCTCCACCTTGACCACGGTACTTTCGAAGGTGCTAAGGCTTGCATCAACGCAGGTTTCTCTTCTATAATGTTTGACGGTTCTCACTATCCTATCGCTGAGAACATCGAAAAGACAACAGCTCTCGTAAACACTTGCGATATACTCGGTATCTCTCTTGAGGCTGAGGTAGGCTCTATCGGCGGTGAAGAAGACGGCGTTATAGGTATGGGCGAATGCGCTGATCCCAACGAGTGCAAGGCTATCGCTGATCTCGGCGTTACAATGCTCGCTGCAGGTATCGGCAACATTCACGGCAAGTACCCTGCAAACTGGCCCGGTCTTTCATTTGAAACACTGGCAGCAGTTAAGGAGAAGGTTGGCAATATGCCTCTCGTACTGCACGGCGGTACAGGTATCCCTGCAGACATGATCAAGAAGGCTATTTCACTCGGCGTTTCCAAGATCAACGTTAACACAGAGTGCCAGCTTGCATTCCAGGAAGCAACAAGAAAGTACATCGAAGAAGGCAAGGATCTTCAGGGTAAGGGCTTCGATCCCAGAAAGCTCCTCGCACCCGGCTTTGAGGCTATCAAGGCTACAGTTAAGGAAAAGATGGAACTCTTCGGATCAATCAACAAGGCTTAATCGTAGTTTTAAGAAATACGTCCCGTCGCTCAAAGCGACGGGATTTTTTTACATACAGCTTTCGATTCGATTGCCGTATTTCTTTTACTTTTTTGAAAGTTAACTTTCAAAATGTTTTTCTTGACAATTTATTTGATTTGTGTTATAATAACATACAGGTGGTACGCTTATTCTTAGTTTATTTGTATCTTTTCATCAGTGCAAAAAACGATTGCTTTTATAGGTTCAAGGCTGAATTTGATGTACCCGCCATATATCCGTTGCGCTGTGCTTCTTGCACAGCGTATTTTTTTCGGTCAGCTTCTTTAATTCGTATGATAACTGTATCGAAAGTATGCAAATTGACCTTGCTGAGAATGCTTCAGCCTTTGACGGACCGTTTGAAGCACAGCAGTTTTATAGCTGTAACTCATCCGTAATTGCTATTGCTCGTATTTACGTCAACGTTATCCATCAGCTTTGTATTTCGCAATAAATCTTGAATTGGGCAGGATTTTATAGTATAATAGTCAGCGGAGCAGTATAACAGAATTTTACACGCAATTTCGTAAAATTAATACTTGACAAACTGCATTGTAAATATTTGTTAACGCTGAAATTCGCTCTATCAATTTTTGGTCGGAACTTTTATTTTTAAAAGTTGGGCAGAGTGGGGGAATGCGAATTTCTCTTAAAATGCGAACCCCTGCGGTTATACCGCAGGGGCGTTTTGTTATTATTAATATCTGTAGAAGTAGTCGATATATAGGACATCTTGTTACATTTTTAGTTTGCTTTTTTTATACCTTTATAATATCCTATCAAAAACGCTGTTTGTTCTGCTTTACTTGCTGTTTGATTACCTGTCAAATAGTTACAACGGTCAATATCTGACATAGTTTTTGCAATCCACATATTATCTTGTTCTGATAAAATGCACATTGGGATTGCCTTTTTTGCAAGCTCAAGTAATGCAAGTGTTGGGTGCTCAACAGCGTATGCAAGTTTGGCAGGATCGGCAATGCTCGGTATTTTTGCCGACACAAAGCCGTAAATCTGACCGATGCTCTCAAACATGTCTGCTCTGGTAAACTTGGCTCTCTCAGCAATATCAAAGCTGCCGAGAACGGCGGTTAGCTTTGATATGAGGTCATCTGACGGATTTCTTATTCCGTTTTCTATTTTGCTTAAATGTCCCTTGTTTGTTCCACACTCTTGAGCTAACTGCTCAAGTGTATATCCCTTTGCTTTTCTTGCGTCCTTAAGTGTCATTTGCTTTTGTACTCACTTTCATAATTTTTTAGTTCGTATTCTGGGCGACAAAGGTACCAAGGCATCATACATCCGTACTCATGTCTTGCTAGGCTGTTTGCCGTGTAAAATAGTGCGTCAATGTTATCGGGTATGCCGTCTAACAGCTCTGTTACTTTTGCTTTCAATGCATCCGTCATGTATCTGCCTGCCCAATCGTTGAGTAATTTTATCGTCCTAAACGGATGTATTTCGCTGTTATCGTTTAACAGGCAGATAGGGCTGCGGTAAGGTTTTAAAACCTTTTCGTATAGACAATATGCTTCACAAAGTCTATGTGCGATTTCCTTTTCTTTTTCGGGGGTGTTGATTTCTTCTAATGTCATATTTTTATCCTCGTCTTTTAAATTTATTTCAGGGATTTTCTTTTCCCTGTGATTATAATTATATCACAAGTTGCGTTTGTTGTCAATATAAATTTGTACACTTACGCAACTTTTTGTATACTTGCACAAATAATTAGTTGTATTATTGTGTATTTTGCTGTTGCGCCCCTGCGCATAACGTTATGATATTATGTTCTGATAGCATAAGCGTTGCAGTAGCTGTTTGAGTGTTGCTATCCTATTGCAAGCTTAAGAGAAATCTAAACCGCCGATGGCGGTTTTCCTCTTTGCCCTTGTCGCTGTATCTTCAGAGATGTACTGCGCCGAATGGCAGATGTACATCTCCGATAGATGATACAGCGCTTTATCTGCTATTAATTTATCGTTTAAATATTACTATCATTATGATAGCAAATCGAGTATATACGGGACACTTCGCAACGAACGTTGTAAATTTTCTGTAACAAATAAAACCCCCTCGGAATATATTCGAGAGGGCTTTTTTATTGTCTGTTATCGAATCCGCTGTTATCGTAATTCTGTTGTATGTGTGACTGATTTAGTTTTATTCCTTGTTTACGTTCTTCAAGTTGTATCAGATTATCTACTTTTTTGTTTAGTATGTTCATTTTCTTGTTTAATTCGGTTGTATTGTAACTTATCGTGAAAATTGCAATTATTATTAATATGGGTATTACTATAATTAAGCCTGTTATAATTAATGAAAATGCTCCAAGTTCTTCTATAATTTGTGCTATATCCATTTTCTTCTCCTTACCAGTATTTTCTTTTATCGTCAGTTAAGCAAAGTATGTAATCAGTTGATAAATTATACATTTTTGCGATTGCTTTTAATGTTTCGATACTCGGGTAACAGATGTTTTTTTCGATTTTTCGATATGCTTGATATGATATTCCAATTATTTCTGATATTTTTTCTAATGTTAATTTTGATTGTTTTCTTTCGTAAAATAGTCTTTCGCCAGTTGTCATTTTTATCACCTCTTTTATATTATAACCTATGGTTGTTTAAATTGCTATAAACTGGTGGTTATATTTTGGTTATTTTCCCAATTTACAAAAATGTAACCATCGGTTATAATATAACCGTAGGTTACAAATCTACACTCCTAAAAAAATTGTACTCCAAGGAAAAGGTGAAAAAACCCGCCAATGTTGGCGTAAAACGGTGTAAGTCAGGTTAAAGACATTAAAACACGGAAACAGAGAAGTTGTAAAAATCCTCGGTAGCCTGCCGAGTAAGTAAATATCGGTCGCCCTCGTGACTGCAGAGCGTAATGTGCAGGTGTTGGAACGCACGGAAGAGAGTACAAAACAGATTCCCCTTATGGGCAGTAACGGCATTTAGCCGATTACATAAAAATAAGAATTTTGAAAGTTAACTTTCAATCCCGCTACCGAGGAGTATATCGGAGAAAGGAGTTTTTTTATGAAAATATCAGTTGTGTATTTTGTACATCCTATGTCAATAGCTAAATATCTTGTCGATGTTACGATTTTAGATTGCAATTCAGCACTTGACTTGGTTTATGATGTTTTGAAATCGTCTGATTCTTATACTGTTGACGGTGATTTGTTTCGTTATGAACAATTCGATTTTTTCAATAGTCTTTCTTATTTATATGAACGTGCTAAACAATTTTGTTGTGTTCCTTTAAGCGATTTTGTTAGTATCGTTGCTAGAAGTGCGCAGATTTGTTTTTTGACGGAAAAGGAAAGCGTTGACACGCTTTAAATATTATATATACCGTACTCCGAGGTACATATCGGAGAGAAAGAGAGGATAACATGATAGTTATTGGAGCAGAAACCAAAAACGGAGTATTTCGTAAAGACGGACAGGAGATAAGCTACAATAATCTGTATCTTTACTGTACAAGAGAAATCAAGCCCATATACGATGAAAACGGTAATTGTACTCATTGGGCTAACGGCTTAACTGGTGAAACCGTCAAAATCAAGAATACCCCCGAAACACTTAAAGAAGTATTCGGTAAAGAGGTCAACAATGATGTTATATCTGCCCTTGTCGGTCAGAATATCAACGTATATTATGATCAGTACGGAAAAGTACAGTTTATCAACGCTGTTAAAGCTGATAAAAAGGCTTACATAAATTGAAAGGAGATAATTATAATATGGAAGGAGCTGCAACAACAGTGATGGAGACATTAACAAAGGCTGTAGGCGATGTATTTACTCTTATGGGTACATGCTTTACACAGATAACAAGTCAGCCTGTACTTGTTCTTTTCCTCGCAGGTTCGCTTATATCAGTAGGTATCGGCGCATTTGCAAGACTGCGTTCGGTTTGCTAACCGAATCTATTCCCTTTGGGGAACGGCTAACCCCCGTTCCCCTTATTTTTTTGTAGAAAGGATTTTTATATATGGAAAAAATAAAAAACTTGCCTGTAATCCGTATGCTTGCATTCGCTGTTGCGCTTGCTATTATTCTCGGGCTATCATCAGTTATGCTATCGTTTACGGCAAGTGCCGAAACTACTAATAAAGATATAAAAACAGGTTCTTTTTCAATAACTGGTAGGTACGATGGCTATCCTTGTATTGATTTGGGAACGGAATTATCCTTTTATGATTTCGTGCAGAATTATAATACTTTCAATTATGGATTCTGCGTTATACCTATAGTTATAAAAAATAATGTTACATATTATTATAAATCTAATAGTTCGTGGAATTGCTACGGTTATATTGATGTTTATACTGCACAATCGTCAAATGGCGGTACTATTTTTTATGACGGTAATTATGTGTATCCTAACAGCTTGGCAAGCGATAATGGCGAATCTTATAAAAATTATAAAACTGTTATTAAACAGGCTTCTGACGGTGATGGGCTTGTTTATGTAACTAAAAAATACGATAGTTCAAAAAAAGAATGGGTTACTGGCACTACCGAATATAGTATGTCTTTTTATGATTACAAGACCAAAACTTATGTTTCAAATGTTGTACCTACCGATATTAAGTATGTTCTTGTATCTAATCAATCACGCTTTTTGCAGAATAAGAATCGTAATAATAACTGGTCTGACTTAGATACTATCTTCAGTTCGTCTGATTATATCGGTATAGACATTTTGACAGCACCTAAAGCAGAATTTGTTACTTGTGCTTCATTTGAACCTGTAGATAATACAACTATACCTTTATGGTTTAAGGATTTTACTTCTGAGGGTCAGCAATATCCTCTTTTTACTTACTATGTACACGATAACGGCAATAAGCACAGTTATTCTCTTAAATTATCTTATTCTGAATCTGCTAAAGAAGATGTTAAAAAAGTCTTTAACTTGCGTGAAAATACCCCTGCTGATTCTGATTCCGCTACAAAAGATTTAATTGAAAGAATTGTTGCTATGTATGCTCTGCACGGTGTTAAGATACACGATTTAACACCTTATTTACGCACAGCTTTGAATATTAAATTTCCTAACAATTTAATATATAATCAAGCGTTTGTACTGTCTTCTCCTGAAATGGATTTTTCTACTACTGGTGATAACAAGGTATATACTATCTGCCTTTCAGATTATTCGGATATTCTTCAATGCCTTATTTATAAAGCGGAAATAATAGATAATAATACAGGGCTTGTTCTTGATACAACTTATTTTACAAGCAAGCAAACATTTAACAAAGGTAATAGCGGTTATGGCTCAAAAATCTATGATTATAACGATAATTACGATGGTATGATAGAGGATATTAAAAATAATACTCCTTCTGTCGAGCCTGTTAATAAAGATAGTTTTATTTCGAAAGGCGATGTCATTAATACAACTAAGTACGATTATTATTCAGGTTTAAAGATTGATGATATTTTCGGTAGTTTGCAATCTTCTGCAAGTTCTTTAGGTTCTTTTTTTCAAGCCTGTATGAATATTATTCCTGCTGGTATTCTTGCAGTTATAATTGGTGGTTTATCTATTGTTATTGTCCTTCGCATTTTAGGTAGGTGATTTTATGTATTGGGATGAAAGTTGGTGGGGTCGCCAAGCATTCGGAGCAGCATTTTCTTTTATTGCTGATATAATCGGTCGCTTGATTAATTTGCTTAATACCCCAATAGATTTTGGCGGTAATATGAATATACCGCTTTTACACTTTATGATAGCGTTTGCTATTTTTTCTCTAGTTATAGCGATTATTAAAAAAGTGTATGATTAAGGAGATATACTATGAAATTTCTTGCTACAATTGGCAGTAGCGGTGCAGTGTTCGCAAAGGCTTTAACAAGCCTTACGCTTACCGAATCTCTATTGCTGTTATCGTTCGGTCTTTTGCTGTTCTTCAGTATTGTGCTTTTGATTTCTAAGAGGTGATTATATGAATGAAAAACCAAAGCGTTGTATTGACGCTGTTTTAAAGCGTTGTGAAAGTTGTCCTTATGGTGTTATTGATTATCCTGATTGGGTTGAAACTTATGATGATTTAAGCGGTTGTTGTTATGATACAAGCTGTATGTATGGCTATGAAAACGATATACCGACACCTGAAGAAGAAAAAGCATTTGCTGATTTTATAGAAAGGATATGTAATAATGGCTGATATTTTTCAGTATTATAATGCTTATATCTAAGAGGTAATTATATGTGTAAATATTTTGATGATTGTTTGTACGATAAGGATAAATGTATGTGTATGGGTGACGGCAGTCTTATTTGTTTATCTTTTATATGTTGTTATGGTAAAGATTGCAAAAAAGATTGTATTTTTAATGATGAATTAAAGGAGATTACTAATGAGTGAAAAACCAAAGCGTTGTATTGACGCTGTTTTAAAGCGTTGTGATAGATGTCCTTATGTCATTTATCCGTCATGGGTTGAAAATTATGAAGATTTAAGCGATGATTTATGTTGTATGTATGGTTATGAAAACGATATGCCGACACCTGAAGAAGAAAAAGAATTTTATGATTTTATGAAAAGGAGACGTAATAATGACTGATATTGTAAATACGTTGCTTCAATGGTTTGGTTGGCAAACTCCTGATACCATAGCTACATTTTTTGATAACATAGTACGGTTATCAATCGGTCTTGGAATAGTGCTTTTCTTGTTCAAAGGTACATTCCGACTTGCTAACATTCGTGGAATGTTGTAATTTTGAAAGTTAACTTTCAAGAATGGAGAAATACATAGATGTTTATATTTATTTTGCTTAAAAAGCTACTTGCTCATATTGTGCGTTTACCGTTGTTTTTAGCGATGTTTTTAAAAGATGTGTTCTTATACTTTTACCGCCGTGAGTACCTTATATTTCGCAAATTTGGCTTGCATATTTGGGTCGCAAAATTTGGCGGTGGAAAAACCTCAAGTATGGTATATACTGCATACAAATTGTGTTGCCGTTACAAACAAGTAACGGTGCTTACAAATATCAAGCTTACAAACTTCCCTGAGCATACAAAGATATTGTCATTACATACTGTTGACGATATTCTGAACGCTCCTGAGAATTGTATTGTCCTGATTGACGAGATAGGTACACTGTTTAATTCCCGTGACTTTATGAATAAGAATGTACTGCCGAAGATACTTTTTCAGCACCTTTGCCAGTGCCGTAAACGGCACATGGTTATATTTGGTACTGTTCAGCGGTGGCAGTTTCTTGATAAGCAGTTGCGTGATATTACCGCAACGGTCAGAGTATGCCGTTCTCGGTTTGCTGATCCATTTACACGCATAACTACTTGTACAGCCTATGATGCTGTCGAATATGAGCGTACATACCAAAACCCTATGATTAAATGTATTCCTATAGATGTAGATGTCCATTTGCAAACGGACAAGCTTCGTAACCTTTACGATACTTCGGAACTCGTTGACGAGATGATGAAAATGGAATATGAAGATGATTCTACGATTCTTGCTAATCAGGGTGTTGGTGTTGGTGTTGGTGTCGCTATGGAAAAGAAAGACCGACACAGAACGCAGAGGAATGCTAAGCGTATATCTTAAGTGGCTATAGTAGGGGGGGGAGCAGCGCCCCATCGGGGCGCTCGACCGCCCTACTATATTACTTGATATTAGCCACATAACGTCATCACATAAAAAAGGAAAATTGAATAGAGGTACACTATGGCTTGTGAATTTAATACAAAGGTCAAGATATACAGAGACGGTACAATGAATGTAACGTATTGTTCTAATCAAGTGTACGGCAAAAGAGCAGAAAATGAAACAGACAACAAAGAAGATAATATTGCTGATAAGTTGGGCTATAACGATGGATATTTAAAACCCGATAGAGATAATGTCGAGGATGATTTTTACATTGCTAATCAACAGCTTAAACAGTTGATTGATGAAAGAGAAGAGCAGAGGAGAAAAGAAAGGAATGAAAACCGTATGGACAGCATTAAAAGGTCAAAAGATAAAGTTTTTGATATTGTCTATCAAAACGAATTTAAATACTTCGTTACTCTTACTTTGCGTGAAAGTGACAAGGTGGATAGGAGAAATCCTAAAGATGTAATGAAAGCTTTGAAAATATGGCTTTCTAATAAAGTTCAAAGAAATGGACTTCAATACATATTAATACCCGAATATCATCCCTCAAGTGGTGCAATTCACGCTCACGCATTGATTAATGATTGCTTTCGGCTTGAAGATAGCGGTAGGCGCATATATCACGGTAAGGCTTGGAAAGTTGAAGATTTGGAACAGTATCGTGTATATACTGGTGGTTTAAAACCTGTATATAACATTCCCGATTGGAAGTACGGATTTTCTACTGCAATTCCCCTTGACGGTGAAGTTGCAAGGGTTGCATATTATATTACGAAATATGTAACTAAGGATATTCAAAAGATTTTCGGTAAGTTCTTTTGGAGTTCAAAAAACATAGTTCGTGATACCGATGTACATTATATGAATGTTGATTATAATGCAATACCGAAAAAGGAATATTCCCCTATGTATGGATTGGGATTCAAGTATGAACGTCATTTGTTAAATGATGAAGACAGGAAAAACGAATGGGATAAAGAGCCGGATATAGATTACGGAGAAATAGAATGGGTTTAATTGATTATTAACAAAGCTACTGTAGGAGATTTTTATATGATTGCTCGTTTTTTATTTTGTATTTTATTTTTTGTTTTTCAATGTTTATTTTTTGATTTTATACATTTTATAATTTTAAAGTTCAAAAGTAGGTGATTGATTTATGGCTGAGTATTATAACAAGTTTTATAAGCACCCGTTGAACGGTTATGATCCAAAGTATTTTATGATACCGCCGAAGGAATGCCGTAATTGTATTTGTTATTATTGTTACAACAAATTATGTCCGCATTGTATCGGCTATCGTTACAGTCTTGCAGTTGATATGTGTGTTAAAGATAAAAAGATACAATCTAAAGACATGATACCGCATAGATGTGATAAATGCTATTATCTTTGGAATAAGAAAAAACCGATTTTTGATTGTGATTTTTTTGTTAATTTTAGGCGTAAAATTACACTCTATACGCTCATTAGGAAGTATCGTAAGAAATCTGCTCTTGAAATTCTCGTTGAAAGGGTAGAAAGTCTTGAAAAAAAGATTGACGAATTGTATAATGATATTAACAGAAAATAACACGCAATTTCGTAAAATTAATATTTTACGAAATTAGAAGCGGTAAAAAACGAAAGGCACACAAAAATGGCATATAACATAGATTTCAGACAAGCTACGTCGGACGCACCGGCTTGCCTTACCGAATACCTGAATTATCTTACGACAATCAAAAACCGTTCACAGCTTACTGCGTTGAACTATTATACCGACCTGCGTATGTTTATGCGTTTTCTCAAGGTCAAGAACAAGCTGGTTGATGCAAATGAGGATTTCTCCGAGATAAAAATCTCAGACCTTGATGATAAATACATAAAGGCTGTGACACTTACGGACGCTATGGAGTTTCTCAGCTTTACGGTAAGTGAACGTTCCAATCAGGCAAAGGCTCGTTCACGCAAGGCCGTATCTCTGCGGCAGTTCTATAAATTTCTCACCAATAACAAGGCGTGGTTTGCGGCAAGCCCGATGCTGAATCTGGAGCTTCCTTCACCTAAAAACGCACTGCCTAAGCACCTCACGTTGCAGGAATGCGGTCAGCTTCTGCACGAGGGCTTCAAGGAGTTTTCAAGCTGGATGGATTACCGTGACTATGCGATGATTATAATGTTCCTCAACTGCGGTATGCGTCTGAGCGAGCTTGTCGGAATAAACGTGAATGATTTTGTCGAAAACATAGACCCGTCACAACCTGATGTAAAATATCTTTCCGTGAAGGTTTTGGGCAAAGGCAACAAGGAACGTATCGTCTATCTCAACGAGCAATGCGTCGATGCCGTTACCAAGTACACCGAAGCAAGAAAATCCGTTGCAGACCCTAAGGAAAAAGCTCTGTTTATAAGCAAACGAGGCAACCGCATCACAAACCGCCGTGTCGAACAGATAATCGACGACCGCCTTAAAGCCTGCGGACTTGCCGGTAAAGGAATTTCCGTGCATAAACTGCGTCATACGGCGGCTACGCTTATGTATCAGAACGGCGTTGACGTCCGTGTGCTTAAAGAGGTCCTCGGACACGAAAACCTCAATACCACCCAAATCTATACCCATGTGGTAAATACTCAGCTCCGTGACGCTATAAACTCAAATCCGGTAATGGATATAAAAAACGATCTGCCCGAACCCGATTTGAAGCAGAATGAGGATAAGAATAGCAAGTAATTTCACTATAACTAAAATTTTACGAAATTAGTACTATAATAATTAAAACGACCGCCGCAGTTTGATTAAAAACTGCGGCGGCATATTTTATTCACCTGTTACTTCTCTGAATAATCCCTTGCATCCAAGC
>OFMQ01000118.1_pt1 | contig 63118 bp, 62 predicted proteins | sample 1541851 | NCBI WGS metagenome assembly OFMQ01 (sample SAMN04209227, study PRJEB22552) | human gut metagenome | biome: gut; material: feces | host: Homo sapiens | place: USA: Oklahoma | reverse complement strand
TGGAACACAGCAATCAAAATTTCAGATATCAGAACCGAAGACAGAGAGCGATTCGCGTCTCTCGGTATTGATTTTTCTTCTTTTTCTAATTGTTACATATTACCCGGTTTTGCAGATGTGCATGTGCATTTGAGAGAACCGGGTTTTTTATATAAGGAGACGATCCAAACGGGGACGATGGCGGCAGCAGCAGGGGGTTTTACTGATATTTTTTCCATGCCGAATCTGGATCCGTGTCCGGACAGCAGAGAACATTTACAGGTACAGCTGGATGCGATTAGAAAAGATGCAAAGGTTCACGTGTATCCTTACGGAGCCATTACGGTAGGAGAAAAGGGCGAGCAGCTGGCGGATCTGGACGCGATGGCCCCGGAGGTAATTGCATTTTCCGACGATGGAAAGGGCGTACAGTCGGAGAGCCTGATGCGCGAGGCGATGGAGCAGTGCAGAAGGCTTGGGAAAATTCTGGCCGCGCACTGTGAGGACAATCGCCTGCTTCGCGGCGGCTATATCCACGACGGCGCATATGCAAAGACCCACAGCCACCGGGGCATTTGCTCCGAGAGCGAGTGGGGCCAGATTGCGCGCGATGTGCGCCTGGCAGAGGAGACAGGCTGTGCATATCATGTGTGTCACGTCTCCACGAAGGAAAGTGTTTCGATCATCCGGGAGGCAAAACGGCGCGGCGTAAATGTAACATGCGAGACAGGACCGCATTATCTGACCTTTACGGAGGATGATTTGCAGGAGGACGGACGGTTCAAGATGAATCCACCGCTCAGAAGCAGGGAAGACCGCGACGCGCTGATCGAGGGACTTCTGGATGGAACGATTGACATGATTGTGACCGATCACGCGCCACACAGCCGGGAAGAAAAAGCCCGCGGACTGGAAAAAAGCGCGATGGGCGTTGTGGGTCTGGAAACCTCCTTTGCCGCCTGCTACACAAGCTTCGTGAAGCCCGGCGTTCTGCCGCTCGGAAAGCTTATGGATCTGATGCACGACGCGCCGATGCGCCGCTTTGGCTGCGGCACGGAGCTTGCCATCGGGCAGCCGGCAGATCTGACAGTCTTCAACCTGAGCGAGAGTTATGTAGTAGAGCCGGAACAGTTTTTGTCGATGGGTCGGGCAACGCCGTTTGCAGGCGTCACGCTCACCGGCGTATGCAAGATGACAATGATTGATGGAAAGATCGTCTGGAAGGAGGAAACGCTTTGAACGAAGTACGCTTTACACTGACAGAAAACGCGCGGCTTGCGCCAAATGTGTACCGGCTACGTTTGGCAGGGGACGCCTCGGCCATCACCGCGCCAGGACAGTTCCTGGAGATCACCATTCCGGGCTTTTTCCTCAGACGGCCGCTTTCCGTCTGCGACTGGGAGGACGGAAGTGTCACAATTATATACCGCGCGGTCGGAGATGGCACAAGGGCACTGGCCGAAATGAAGCCTGGCCAGACGATTGATGCGCTGTGCGGCCTTGGAAATGGATTTGACGTGACGGCGTGCGGAGAAAAGACGCTTGTGATTGGAGGAGGCATCGGCGTGCCGCCGATGTATAGCCTTGCAAAGAGACTCCTTGCGGCTGGGAAAACACCGGCTGCAATTCTTGGATTTAATACGGCGAGCGAGATTTTCTACAAAGAAGAATTTGAAGCGCTTGGAATTGAGACGATTCTTGCAACCGCCGATGGAAGCGTGGGTAGCAAAGGCTTTGTAACAGATGCGCTGCCGGAAGCGTTTGACACATTCTGTGCCTGCGGGCCGATGCCGATGCTGCGCGCGCTGTGCGCCAGGACGGAAAAGCCGGGCTTTTTGAGCCTGGAAGCGCGGATGGGCTGCGGCTTTGGCGCGTGCATGGGTTGCACCATTGAGACAGCACATGGACCGAAACGGATCTGCAAGGAAGGACCCGTGTTCCGAAAGGAGGAACTGATATGGTGAGGGCAGCAGTTTCACTCTGCGGCATTGAGCTCGACAACCCCGTCATTCCGGCCAGCGGAACCTTTGGCTACGGGTACACGTTTGCAGAGCTCTACGATATCGATTGCCTTGGAACCTTTTCCATTAAAGGAACGACACGCGAGCAGCGCCTTGGAAACGCGCAGCCGCGCATTGCAGAGGCACCCGGCGGCATGCTTAACGCCGTGGGCCTGCAAAACCCGGGCGTGGACGCGGTGATAGCAGAAGAGCTTCCGCGGCTCAAGCAGGTTTTTCACAAGCCAGTCATGGCGAATGTGAGCGGGTTTTCGATTGAAGAGTACGTTGAGGTCTGCCGGAAGCTTGACGCATGCGAGCAGGTTGGCTGGCTGGAAGTGAATATTTCCTGCCCGAACGTCCACGGCGGTGGCCTCGCCTTCGGAACGGATCCGAAAGCTGCTGCAAGCGTCACAAGGGCAGTAAAGGCTGCGGTCAAAAAGCCCGTTATTGTGAAGCTTTCTCCGAATGTCACAAGCATTGCGGATATCGCCAGGGCGTGCGAAGACGCGGGCGCGGACGCGGTGAGCTTAATCAACACGGTGCTTGGCATGCGCATCGACCTGCGCGCGAAGCGGCCGCTGCTGGCAAACAAAACGGGCGGCATGTCCGGTCCAGCAATTTTTCCGCTTGCCGTGCGGATGGTCTGGCAGGTCTATGAGGCGGTCAGAATTCCGATCATCGGCATGGGCGGCGTGACGCGCGCGGAAGATGTGCTGGAGCTAATGCTGGCCGGAGCAACGGCGGTGGAGGTCGGCGCGGCAAACTTGGTGAATCCCTATGCCTGCCGCGATATTGTCCGGGATCTTCCGCAGGCAATGCAGAACTACAACATACAGAATCTGAAAGATATCATAGGAGGCGCACACCATGGGTAAAGACGTAATCATCGCTCTGGATTTTGACAGCCGCGAAAAGACACTGGCCTTTCTCGATCAGTTCACAGACCGCAAGCCGTTTGTGAAAATCGGCATGGAGCTGTTCTATGCCGAGGGTCCGTCCATCGTCCGCGAAATCAAGGCAAGGGGTCACAAAATCTTTCTGGACCTCAAGCTCCACGACATTCCGAACACGGTCAAAAAGGCGATGGCGGTGCTCTCGGCGCTTGATGTGGATATGGTGAACCTGCATGCGGCAGGCACGCGCGCGATGATGACAGCCGCTCTGGAGGGTCTTACCCGCGCAGACGGAACGAGACCGCTTCTTATTGCCGTTACGCAGCTGACCTCGACAAGCCAGCAGAGCATGGAAGAGGAGATTGAAATTCACAAGGAGCTTTCCGAGGTCGTCATCGACTACGCGAAAAACGCGGAGCTGGCGGGACTTGACGGCGTGGTCTGTTCGCCTCTGGAGGCAGGCAAGATTCATGAGGCCTGCGGCAAACACTTTGCCACGGTCACACCCGGCATCCGCTTTGCAGACAGCAAGGCAGACGACCAGGTGCGCATCACAACTCCGGCACGCGCACGGGAGATTGGCTCTGACTACATTGTAGTTGGCCGTCCCATTACCCAGGCGGCCGACCCGGTTGCGGCGTATCTGCGGTGCGCAGAAGAGTTCGTGGGGTAAGCGATGCAGGAGCGTATCATTTTATTCGATCTGGACGGCACGCTGACCGACTCTGGCCCCGGCATTATGAAGGCCTCGCAGTTTGCGCTGCACGCGTATGGGGTGGAGAGAGACTGGCAGGAGCTTGACTTTTTTGTCGGGCCGCCGCTTGACGAGACATTCGGTCAGTTTATGCCGAAAGAGGATATCCCGGGCGCGATCGACCAGTTCCGCGAGTACTACAATGACACCGGATGGTTAGAGAATGAGCCGTATCCGGGTGTGCGCGAGATGCTGGACACGCTGCAAAAAAACGGCTTTCGGCTGTTTGTGGCAACCTCGAAGCTCGAGAGCATGGCCGTGCAGGTGCTGGAGCATTTCGGACTGGCACCGTATTTTGAAGCGATCTGCGGCGCGCCGGGCGACAATACGCAGGCAGGAAAAAAGGTGAACGTCATCCGCGCGGCGCTGCAAAAAGCAGGCTGCACCGACCTTACGCAGGCGATGATTGTGGGCGACCGCAAGCACGATATCATTGGCGGCAAGCTGGCAGGCATCCGGACAGCCGGAATTTTGTACGGCTACGGAAGCCGGGAAGAGCTTGCGCAGGCAGGCGCAGATCTGATCTGCCGGACACCGGAGGAATTTACGAAGATCATGTTATCAGAACAACAGGAGGACAAGCGCATGAACGCGACAGAACGCAAAATTGCAGAGGATTTACTCTCCATCCGCGCCGTATTTTTCCGGCCGGACGAGCCGTTTACCTGGGCCAGCGGCATCAAGAGCCCGGTCTACTGCGACAATCGCCTGATTCTCACTGCACCCGATGTGCGCACGGAGGTGGAGACGGCGATCATGCAGACCATTGAGCGCGAATATCCGCAGGCGGAGGTGCTTATGGGCACGAGCACGGCAGGTATCGCGCACGCGGCCATTGTCGGACACATGATGAAGCTTCCAATGGGCTATGTCCGCGGTTCGAGCAAGGACCATGGCCGGCAGAACCAGATCGAAGGAAGACTTGAAAAGGGCCAGAAGGTCGTAGTAGTGGAGGACCTCATTTCCACCGGCGGAAGCGTTCTGGACGTGGTGAAGGTTCTGCGCGCGGCAGGCGCGGAAGTGCTCGGTGTGGTGAGCATCTTCACCTACGGCATGAAAAAGGGTCTCGAGCGGCTGGCCGCGGCAAACGTGAAGAACGTGAGCCTGACAAATTTTGATGTGATCGCTGCTGTTGCAGCGGAGCAGAACTATATCAAGCAAGAAGACGTTGTCCGGCTGATTCAGTTCCGGAACAACCCCGCCGACGAATCCTGGATTGGAGGTAACAACTGATATGAACCATCTGATTGACATTTTGCAGCTGAGTACGCAGGAAATCGACGAGCTGGTCGAAAAGGCCAAGGATATCATCGCAAACCCCGAGGCATATGCCCACAAGTGCGACGGTAAAATTCTGGCCACGCTCTTCTTTGAACCCTCAACCCGTACAAGACTGAGCTTTGAATCGGCCATGCTGAGCCTGGGCGGCAAGACACTCGGCTTCTCGTCTGCTAGCAGCTCTTCCGCAGCAAAGGGCGAGAGCGTAGCGGATACGGTGCGCACGGTCAGCTGCTACGCAGACATCATTGCCATGCGCCACCCGAAGGAGGGCGCGCCGCTTGTCGCTTCGATGCGCTCGGAGGTTCCGGTCATCAACGCAGGCGACGGCGGACACAACCATCCGACCCAGACGCTCACAGACCTTCTGACAATCAACCGCGAAAAGGGCCGCTTCAACGATCTGACGGTCGGCTTCTGCGGAGACCTCAAGTTTGGACGCACGGTTCATTCGCTCATCAGCGCGCTCAGCCGCTACACCGGCATCAAGTTTGTGCTTGTCTCGCCGGAGGAGCTGAAGCTGCCGAGCTATGTGAAAAACGAGGTCATCAAGAAGAACAACATCCCCTATGAGCAGACGACCGATCTGGAATCCGTGATGCCGGAGCTTGACATTCTCTACATGACCCGCGTGCAGCGCGAGCGCTTCTTCAACGAGGAAGACTATCTGCGTCTGAAAGACAGCTATATCCTGACGCCGGAAAAGCTCAAAAACGCGAAGCAGGATCTTTGCATCATGCACCCGCTGCCCCGTGTCAATGAGATTTCCGTCGCGGTCGACGACGACCCGAGAGCCTGCTATTTCAAGCAGGTTCGCAACGGCCGGTATATCCGCATGGCTCTGATTATGAAGATGCTTGGTATCGAATAAGGGAGGTACTGAAAGATGATTATTGATGCAATTTCCAATGGCATTGTTATTGACCACATTACTGCCGGTAAGGCCATGTATTTATATAAGGTACTGGAGCTTGACAAGCTCGATTGCTCGGTGGCGCTGCTCAAAAATGTTGTCAGCAATAAGCTTGGCCGCAAGGACATCATCAAAATTGACCGCATTCTGGATCTGGACTGGGACGTGATCGGCTATGTTGACCCGGGCATTACGGTGAACTTCATCAAGGACGGCAAGCAGGTGGAAAAGCGCCAGCTCAAGCTCCCGACGCGGATCAAAAATGTCATCCACTGCAAAAACCCGCGCTGCATAACCTCCGTGGAACAGGAGCTTCCGCAGGTATTCACGCTGACCGACCCGGCGACACGCACATACCGCTGCCTGTACTGCGAGACAAAGGCAGAAAACGCCTGATTGAAAGAATAGTAAAACACAGCCACCGGCGAAGCCGGTGGTTGTTCTTATGCGGGCATAGCCCTATGTTCCTCGCGTGACGCGTCAAACGCGTAATTCTTTCTGCCAGCCGCGAGCGGACTGCATCCATCTGTTTTTGTACCGTCTAATTGTTGAGGTAGCTAAAGCAGAACCAGAAGCCGTCGCGCACGAGTAGTTTTTGCCGCAGAGCATCGGCTTTTTCCGTCTCGCTGTGCGCTTCCAACAGTACGCACAAACCATAAGCCGTCATGGCAAACTGCAGATTGTCCTCTTCCGCGTCCAGCTCCGCCAGCATATCCTCCATCGGCGCAAAGCCAGCCGCCACGCGCATGGCTTTCTTATACTCCGTGTGGTGCCCGACGTACATATCCGGGCGGTAATGCTGCTGCAAGGTCTTTTGCGCCTCGTCCGCTTGCCCCGCACGAAGCTGCGAAAGTACCAGCCAGTAAACATCCGCAATATACATATCGTCGTCCTGCGGCGCGATGGCGAGCTAACTAGCAAAGGCGGCGGTCGCCGCATCATAGTTTTGCAGCATATACTGCGCCATACCAACGCGGTAGCGCGACTCGACGCTCACGCCGTCCGCCTGTTCGCAGCGGGTATAATCCGCGAGCGCCTACTTAAATTGCAGCGTAAACGTCCAGCGAGAATTCTGCCGAGGCATGACCGAGGATCTCCGCGACCGTTTTCGGGTCAATGCCGCTTTGGATTGCCAGCGTCGAGAATGTGTGTCTGAGGTCGTGGAATCTGACGTGTTCCTCAATCCCTGCCTTCTCTAACAGCTTCTTGTGAATCCGTCCGACGCAGTCCGGACCGTACATCCCGCCTGTCTTTGGCGACGGGAACATATACGGACTGAACGGGTGATTCTTGCGGTCTTCGACCAGCAGTCGAATCGCTTCGTCGCTGAGATAAATCTCCCGGATAGAGTTTTCTGTTTTCGGTTCTGTCACGACCAGCTCGCCCTTGCCGCGCGACACGGATTTGGACACTGTCAGCGTTTTCGTCTGCAAATTGAGGTCGCTCCACAGCAGCGCCACCAGTTCCCCGCGCCGAAGTCCGGTGCTGAGTTCCAGATAGAACATCGGCAGGACGCCCCATTCTTCCGCCGCTTTCAGGTAGTCGCGGATTTTCTCCGGCGGAATGATCTGCATTTTCTTCTTTTCCTTTTTCGGCAGACGGCAGCCGTTTGCGGGGTTATATGGGATTAGTCGCTCCGTCACCGCCTGCTCCAGGCACTGCCGCAGCATCGTGTGTAACCCTCGGATGGTCTTGTTGCTGAGACTCAGATCATCCATATTTTCATAGCCAAAACTGCCGAAGCGCTTTTAATTCATCGCAGCAGTCTTCTCAAGCGACTCGACAAGATTTACAGATTGCTCGGCAGTACGCTGGATACTCCGGAGGAACGACTGTATCTGCGGCTGTGTCTGGAGCTTTTGCAAAGGACCAACAGAGAAGCCTTATAATGAAGCTGCCTTTCCACCCTCTATCGGCATCACCGCCTATTCTTTGTTTACAGCGGCGCAGTTTCTGCACCGCTGGTTTTCTGTCCTGACCCAAACCGTGACCCAAACGTGGAAAAATCAGGTGGAATGATCCGTGCTGGAAACGACGAAGCTGCGAAATTTTCTGAGCAGAAAGGTGCGAAAATGCCTTGAAATGTCCGCTAAAAATATCCGACCAACCTTCGGGACCAAGAGGCCTCGGGTTCGAATCCCGACACTCCGACCATGCAGAGTGTCCTTATAGGATCTGAGTATGATATTTCAAAACCGCCGCTTGATTTTAGCACGCAAAATCGTCATCGAATGGCGGTTTCATGTGTTGAGCTTCTATATATTTCGGCTTAATTTTAATCAGATTAGGCGCCTTTTTTTGATTCCAGCAGCGCAGATTCTGCGCCGCTGGTTTTCTGCCCTGACCCAAACGGGAACTCGGAGCGGAAAGCGCCGGAAGATAAATTTTGCCGCCTGCCGGAGGATTTCCAGCAGGCGGCTGCGCTTTTCTGTTCATTTTATGCCGTTAGCCGACACTTGCCATGAAGCCGCTGATTATTTGTGCGGCTTCTTTTCATGCCCGCCGTGACGGGGCTTTCAGTAGTCAACTCGCATGAGGCTGAGGCCCTGCGGGGGCGCGGTATAGCCAGCCGTCTGCCGGTCGCGCGCGTCCAGTGTCTCCTGCACACTCTCGACCGTCCGCTTTCCCTGCCCGACCTCCAGAAGCGTTCCAACCAGAATGCGCACCATGTTCTGCAAAAAGCCCGTGCCGTGAAAATTAAAATAGATATAGTCCTTCCTGCGGACAATTTCGATGAAGTCGACGATGCGGACCGTCGACTTTTTCATTTGCGGATTGGAGCAGAAACTCCTAAAATCGTGCTCGCCCGTCAAAATCTCCGCCGCGCGCTGCATCATAGCCACATCCGGCACATAATCGAGTGTTGTCACATACTTCCGGTTAAAAACTGGCTTTGTGTCGCCCACATAGCAGGTGTATGTATAGAGCTTTCCCACCGCGCGGTATCTGGCGTGGAACCGGTCGGCGGCAAATTTGACCTCGTCTACGCAGATATCATCCGGCAGGTACCGGTTCATATAGCCGCGGATTTCGTCCGGCTGCATATCGGTCTCCAGATAGCAGTTGGCAACCATCGCCCTTGCGTGCACGCCCGCGTCCGTCCGGCCCGCGCCGATGACGTTCACCTCGGCATTTACCATCCGGCTGAGCACAGCTTCTAACTTTCCCTGAATCGTGTCTCTTCCCGGCTGCCGCTCCCAGCCATAGTAGCGCGAGCCGTCGTAGGAAATTGTCAATTTAAGGTTTTTCATAGCTTTTTCTCTTCGTAGTTTTTTGTATACCGGCACGCCGGGAAATTGGAGCAGCCCCAGAACTTCTGACCCTTCCGCGCGCCCGACTGCCCCGTGCGAAGCACCATATTGGCCCCGCACTTCTCGCACACCGGCACGCGGAAGCTCGCCGCCTTCTGCATGCACAGCTCCTTCGGCTCCGGCGTTTTTAAGACGTCTGCATAGCGAATGGCCGTACAAGACGCTCTTCGCGCGATTTCGATCGCCAGCATGTCGTAGAGCCGTGACAGCTCCTCCTCATTCATGCCCGCCGCCAGCTTCCGCCGCACATAGACCTCCGGCGCGCAGCCGACCTTCTTCTTGAACGCTTCCAAAAACCGCTCGCGGTCACTTTTTGCTTTTCGTTTCGGGTACATACGCCCACCTCCCGGCATTTTTTCATTCTGTCCCTCGTTATCGGAACTGCATTTCCGCTCCCGCCGCGTCGTAAAAGCCGGTCGCGCTCGGCGAAAACGGCGGGTCAGCAATATATACATACGGTAGCTCCTCCGGCGTGAGGTCGATTCTGATCTCCCCGTCGGAAGTGCTGCCTTTTGTGATGATTGTGCGGCAGTCCGGGTTGTTGACCAAGTATACCGCAAGATAAGAAACAATATCCGAGCAATACGTACTCGGATTTTCTATTTTTGTCAGCCGGTACCGCCCGTTCTCCAGCACGCGGCAGACGGCGGCCTTATACTGTGTGTTCCCCGGCGTTTCGATCGTGAACCACAAAACCGTCTCGCCGCTGTATACGCCCTCTCCAACGAAAGCAACTGCCTCGCTCTGCCAATCGGCCGCCAGCTCCTGCCGGACGGACTCGATCAACGCCTCGCGGGGCTTCGCCAGAATCCAGTTCGGTACAATCAGATACGCCGCAAGCAGCAGCGCCAGCAGAATCCCGCCAATCCAGACAAGCCGTTTTTTCATATGCTTCTCCTATCCGATAAACGTGCCTCCTGTGTTCTGTTCCAGTATACCATATCTCCCGCCGCTTCGCCACCTGCGCAATTCAAAAATATTTTCCGAAGACGCTTGACAAATCTGTATCGCTGTGTTACTGTATTATCAACGTAATACAGTAACACAGGAGGTACGATATGTCCTGGGAATTTCAAGACCATCTGCCCATCTACGCCCAGCTCATGGACACGCTCAAGCGCCGCATCGTTACGGGGCGATATCTCCCCGGCGAAAAGCTGCCGTCCGTGCGAGAGCTTGCCGCCGAGGCCGGGATCAACCCCAACACCGTCCAGCGCGCGTTCAGTGAGCTTGAGCGCGAAGGACTCATCTACACCCAGCGCGCAACCGGAAAATACGTCACCGAAAACGAGGCGGACATCAAATCCGCCCGCGAAGCCCTTGCCAGAACGCAGGTCGCGGATTTTCTGTGCGCCATGCAGTCTCTCGGCTTCAGCGTGGGCGATGTAATCGTCCTGCTGCAATCGTTCAATGAAAGTGAGGAGGAAAACAAACATGCCGATTCTGGAATGTAACAATCTGACCAAGACCTACGCGGGCGTTACCGCGCTCGATCACGTCGATCTAGCCATCGACCCCGGCCGCATCGTCGGCCTGCTCGGCCCCAACGGCAGCGGCAAAACAACGCTCATTAAGCTCGCCGCAGGTCTTCTGCAGCCCACGCAGGGGCAGATCCTGATTGACGGGAAAAAGCCGTCGCCCGAGACAAACGCAGTTCTTTCCTATCTTCCCGAGCGCATCGCGCTGAGCCAGTGGATGAAGGTCACGCAGGTGCTCGACTTCTTCTGCGATTTTTATAAGGATTTCGACCGCGCGGCCGCCGAGGCCATGCTCGCCCAGCTTCAGATCGCGCCCAATCAGGTCTTAAAGCAGATGTCCAAGGGCACAAAGGAAAAGGTGCAGCTGATTCTCGCCATGAGCCGCAAGGCGAAGCTGTATCTTCTCGACGAGCCGATCGGCGGTGTGGACCCCGCGACGCGCGACTACATTCTTCATACCATCTTATCCAACTATAATCCTGAGGCCGCTGTCATCATCAGCACGCACCTGATTGGCGACGTGGAGCAGATTCTTGACGAAGTCGTCTTTTTAAGCCGCGGTCAAATCGCGCTCCACGATTCGTGCGAGGCGATCCGCGAGCAGCAGGGAAAATCCGTAGACCAACTTTTCCGGGAGGTATTCAAATGCTGGGAAAACTGATGAAATACGAGCTTCGCGCCACAGGCCGCATGATGCTCCCGCTGTTTTTGTTAACGCTTCTTCTGGGCGTTTTTACGCGCATGTCGACCGCTGTCGTCCAGCATACGCACACCAACATCACTGAATCTCTCAACATGCTTCTCATCTTCGCCTTTGTTCTCGCGCTGATTGGAACCGCCGTGTTCAGCGTCATCCTCATGGTCATGCGTTTCCGCAACAACCTCATGACCGACGAAGGCTACCTCATGTTCACGCTTCCCGTGAGTGTTCATCAGCTTCTGTGGGCAAAGCTTCTCGTGTCCATGCTTTGGTTCGTCGCCGTCTTCTGTGTCGACGCGCTGGCCATTCTGCTTGCCATCTATGAAGACGGCATGCTCGCGGGACTGCCGGAGTTCATCCGCAGCGCCTTCGAGAACATGGACCGCTATTACGCCGTGAACGGACTTCTCTATATGCTCGAGTTTCTCGGTGTGCTGCTCGTCTCAATGGTTACGGCCTGCCTCCTGTTCTACGCGCCCATCTCCATCGGCAACAGCTTTGCGACCCACAAGACGCTCCTTTCCGTCGTGTTCTACTTCGTCATCCAGACCGTTTTGCAGATCGTCTCCGTCTTCGGCTTTGCCTTCTCCGCACGCACGGTCAATGACGTGATCATGCCGAGCCTTGCGTCGAGCCCCACCCGCGCCGCCCATCTTCTGTTCCTGTCCGTTCTTGGCTATAGCCTCATCATCGGCACAATCCTGTACGTCCTTACCTGGTTCATGCTCCGTAAGCGCCTGAACCTGCAATAACATGCAAAACCGGAAGACTTCCGTCTTCCGGTTTTCTTTTACCAATTCCGACTTGTCCCGGCCTCCTGCACGCTCCAGCGGAAGCTTCCCAGATCGTAGCCGCGCGGCACATAGAACCGCTTGACGCGCAGAGGATCGTCCGAGGTGTTGTAGAGCTGGCCGTTCATGAGAAGCCCATAATCATAATACCGACCCGCCACCTCGATGGAAAGCTCGCTTCTTGTCCCCTCCGGATAGCACACCGCATAGGGAACCTGCCCTGTGAGCGCAGCGAGATACTTTTGGCTCTCCTCCATCTCAAAAACGAGCGTCTGCTCATCCATCGTGCTGAGGTTCCCGTGCGAATACGTGTGGCTCTGAATGGACACCAGGCCGGACCGCGAGAGCTCATAAATCTGCTCCGCTGTCATCTTGTGCGGCGTGCCGATGGCTTTTGGAATGACGAAAATCGTCGCCTTGGCATTGTATTTTTGCAGCAGCGGGAAAAGCTCGGTGTAATTGTCATCATAGCCATCGTCGAAGGTCAGGATCACGGGCTTCTCGTAGTCCTCAATGTGCGACAGATCCTCGAACCAAATCGTATCAAATCCGTTTTCCTGCAAATAGAGAAGCTCTTCTTCTATTGTCTGTGGGCTCACGAACAGATCCCAGTAGCCCCACAGATCGTCGCTCACCGCATGGTACATCAGGACCGGCACATTGACGTTTTCCGCGGGCGGATCTAACGTCAGCTTCCTCGCAAAATACATCGTTCCGTCCTCCGCCTCGCCGGACACAACGCCCGGAAGCTCCAGAATCGCCTCCAGCGGCACATATGCCGTGCCGTCCTGCAAAAATCCGTCACCCGCATGCAATTCATCCGACCGCACAAGAGAAACAACCGTCTCCTGCCCGTCAAGCCCCAGCGTCACCGCATCGTCCGCCGAAGCAATATCCACCCCCGCGAACTCCTCCAGCAGCGCGCAGTCCACAAAAAGCGTCTGCCCATCCGTCAGCGTCGATACCCTCGCGCCGAACAGCAAAATTTCCGCCCCCTCCGGCAAGGGCTCCGGCTCCGGGATTTCTTCCGGTTCGGGTTCTACCGGTGAAGTCTCCTCCGCCAGAACCACAGTCGCTTCTATGACCTCCGGCTCCGGTTCCAGTACGGCGGCCTCCTGCACCGTTTTGCCGCACCCGCCGAGCACCAGCGCCAGAAGCGCCGCCGCACAGAACACCAAACATCCCTTTTTCATAGCGCGCCCTCCTTCTCCCGTTCTTTTTGCATGGCAAGCTGCTTCGACGCGTACAGATACGCCTGCTGATAGTCTCCCAGCTCCCGGCAGCAAATTTCCAGTCCCTCGTAGAGCTCTCGCTCGAGCATCCTTCCAAGCGGAATCTCCTCCGCCTGATGAAAATAGAGCGCAGCATTTTCATACTGCTCACGCTTGGCCGCGATTTTTCCGCGCAAAATCAGATATTCCGCCCGGCTCGCCTCCGGCAGCTCGGCAATCGACCAGATTTCGCGCTCGGCCGCCTGAATGTGCTCCTGCTGCAGGTGAAAGCGCGCCATCGTAAAATGGTACCGCACGGTGTTCTGCCCCTCGAGATAACAGGCTTTATAGCGCTCGACGGCCTCGTCCGGGTTCTTTTCGAGAATCGCAATTCTGGCCAATACATCGAGCGCTCTGGTCTGCACCTGCGCGCTTGCATAAAGGCTTTTCCGGTTCCACTCGAGCGCGCGCCCGGCAAGCTCCTTTGCCCGGGAAATAGTCTCGTCCAGAAGCATCTGCCCGGCAAGCGCTTCCGCCGCGATTGAGCACAGCAGCAGCGTCTCGTCGTCTCCCGGCGCGTCCTGCGCAAAGAGCGCGAGGCATTCCTCATATTTCCTCTCCCGGAACAGCGCCCGCGCCCGCCGCATCCGCTCCATTGCCGCGTCCGTCTGCTCGTCTGACAGCAGCCACCCCACGCTCACACCCAGCGCCTGCGCCAGATGCTCGAGCGTGCGCATGGACGGCGAGGCCTGATCGTTTTCGATCTGCGAGAGCATGTTCCGCGTCACGCAGTCTCCCGCCACCTGACTCTGGCTGAGGCCCTTGGAAAGCCTTGTCTGCCGAAGCTTTTGTCCAAGCGTCATGCGCGTCCCTCCCGTAAATTTCATTTACACCATCGTACCAGATTCTTCCGTCTTTTGCAAGCGAAAAACCGTGCGATCTCTCATTTTGCCCATTTTTTCTCAAAAATCCATGCGCTGTCTTGCAAACATTCGCGCATGATGCTACAATATAGTCGCTGAAAGCTGCCGCCCGTGCGCGGCATTTTCAAGCAGCTTTGGTTAGTTATCTCTAACTAGAAACTGCAATTTCTGACACGCAAAGGAAAACCCACCATGGAACGAAAAGAAGCCATTCAAAGCGCCTATCGCCTGACAGGCAGCAACCAATTTTACGACGGCATGATCACCTGTTCTACCCTTCCGGGAAAGGCTGTCTGCCGCCTCGTGTGGGCAATGAACAAGAAAGAATGTGACGCGTATCTGGCGGATGCCCTGTCCGGCATTCCGGAGGATTTTTCCGGCTCGCTTCTCGAGATTCCGGTCGGTACGGGCATTCTGACGATGCCGCTTTATAAAACGCTTCCGAACGCGCGCGTCACGTGCCTTGATTACTCGCCCGACATGATGGCGCAGGCGCGCGAAAAGGCTTCGCATCTGTCTCTTTCCAACGTCACGTTCGGTCAAGGTGACGTTGGCGCATTGCCGTTTGCGGACGAGAGCTTTGACATCGTTCTCTCACTCAACGGCTTTCATGCCTTCCCGGATAAACAGGCCGCCTACCGCGAAACCCTCCGCGTTTTAAAGCCCGGCGGCATATTCTGCGGCTGTTTCTATGTTTCCGGCGAGCATCGGCGCACCGACTGGTTCATCCGCCATGTCTATGAGCCCGCGAAATTTTTTACCCCGCCCTATGAAACCATGCCCTCGCTTCGGACCCGGCTCCAGAGTTTGTATGAAACCGTCCGCCTCGGAAATTTAAAATCCATCGCGTGGTTCGTCTGCAAAAAGAAGGAGGAAGTGACCCATGCCTGACCGTATTTCGCTCTCCGGCGTGCCGGAGACAATGCTGCAAACGCTCTATGCCCGCGCCGAAGAGAGCCGGACGCGCGGCGCGATTCACGACGAAGCTGCCGAAGCGCTTGTGTCGAAGCTCGACTACGATTTTTCCATCGCCAAACGAGACAAGGCCATGCGAAGCGGCGTTATTGCCCGCACGATTGTTCTCGACAAGCTCACAAAGGCTTTCCTCGCATCGCACCCCGGCGCGGTGGTTGTGAACATCGCGTGTGGTCTGGATACCCGCTGCTACCGGATGACAGGCTTTTCTCACTGGTATAACCTCGATCTGCCCGAGACGATGGCCGTACGGGAAAAGCTTTTACCTGAAAAGAACGAAACCATCTCGCAGCTCGCCATGTCGGCCATGGACGACTGGGGCGCAAAAATCGCCGAAACAAACGCGCCTGCGCTCATCATCATTGAAGGCCTTACCATGTATCTGGCGCAGACAGACGTACAGCAAATCTTCCGCGTCATTTCGGGCCGCTTCCAAGACGCGACTGTCTTTGTCGAGACGATGAACCCCATGGTCGTCCGCCGCTTTCAGGAAAAGTCCATCGCGGCCAGCGGTGCGCGCTTTACCTGGGGCGTGAAGGATGGGGAAACGCTCGCCGCACTTCTTCCCGACTTCCGCTTCATGGAGGAGCACGGCTTAACCGAAGGCATGGCGGTCTTCGTTCCGATCTATAAACTGCTTGATAAAATCCCCGCCGTGCGGAGCATCTCTAACCGCATTGTCGTCTTGCAGCAGGAAGGAGCATAACCATGCACGAATACTATCAGAAATCGAGCGGCAAGCTGAAAAAGACCATGCGCGGCTTTCTTTCGCTTGTCCGCCTGGAATTGGAACGCATCACAAAGCAGCCCTATGAGACTGCCTTTGAGAAAATCTGGCGCATCTACGAGCACGACATGCTGGGGCGCTTTCCCTACATCGGCGGCGACAAGGCAAGCGGCTCAAAAAATCTCACGCAGGCCTACATGCTCGTCGCAATGGGAGAGTATCTCAAGCGCTTTGGCTGCTCACTGGAGGAGATCGGCCGTCTTATGACGCTTGCCTACGAGCGCCGCATGCAGAAAACGCCGCCGATTGCCAAGGCGCTTATGGGAAAACTGTTCCGAAATCCGGGTTTACTCAACAAAATGTTCCGCAAAAAGGACGCGCAGAATGCCGCAAACGCGAAAGTCAATCCCGGAAGCTTTGAAACGAAGACGCAGGTCCCGCCCGAGCCGGGCTTTGATTTCAGCTATCATAACCTCGTCTGTCCGCTTTCCAATTTTGCGAAGCAGTACGGGTATGAGGCCTACATGCCCTACCTCTGCAACCTCGATTACGTGATGTTCGGCATGCTCGGCGCGCCGCTCTTCCGGTCTCGCACGTGCTTTGAAGACGATTTCTGCGACTTTAAACTAAAGCTCGGCGCGAAGCCGCTTTCCTACTGGCCGCCTGTTTTCTCGCAGGAAAATGGCTGCAAATAACTCCAAGGAGACCATCTATGCTTGTTCACTCGCTGGAAGACCGATACATAGAATCCATCGGCCACGCGTTCGGCTACTATGACTACGGCGAAGAAAAAGGTCTTGTCTCCGCCTTTAAAGACCGCGACAGGACCGCCGTCTACATCTGCGGCTTTGCCCGCGCCATGCTGCAAGCTGGCCTTCTTTCCGCCACAAGTCCCTGCTATGAGGGCTTCATCGCCTACAAGCTCCCCGGCCAGAAAATTCGCCCGTCGGCGTTTCTTACCCTGCTTCAGGGCGTGTTCCGCTCCATGACGCTCGCAGAGCTCCTGCGCTTTGCCCGCGCGATGAAACAGGGCGGCGCGAGCCTTCGCGACCAATACGACAAGCGGAAAGCGCCGTATATTTTTGTCGGCATGCTCTGCGTTCCGGAGGCATACCAGCATCAGGGCTACATGCGAAAGCTCCTAGGGTGTATCTGAAAACTCCCAATGTGACCGGCAGCGAGGAATTTTTGCGCTGAGCAAGACATTTTTTCGCAGGAATACTGACGTATTTCAAGGAAAAATGGTGCAGCGCAGCGTGAAAAGGTCCGCTGTCCGGGTTCGTTGGGAGTTCTCAGATACACCCTAGACATGGCCTATCAGGAGGGGGAGCGCCTCGGCGTGCCGGTCATTTTAGAGACGGACGCGATGTCCAAATGCGAAAAATACCAGCATCTTGGCATGGAGCTTGCCGGGACGCGCGACGTTGGCGCATTTGGGAAGCTGTACGATCTCATCCGCTATCCGGAAAAGCCAGCTTCTAAGGAGGTCCTATGAAATACATCACGATTCTCGTGTTCTGTTTTTTCTACTGGGGCATGTGCGTCCTTGGTACCGGCGGCGACCGGAAAAATCTTCTCGGCCTGCGCTCGTATCCGGAGGATGTGCAGCGCATCGTCCGGCAGTGCCCGGAGCTTTCGCCGTATCTTCCGAAGGAAAAAAGCCTTCCCGCGATTTTATTGAGCAATCTGCTTTTGTTTACCGTTGTCTTTTCTGTCCTCGGTCTGGTCTTCAAAACCGTGCTTGGACTCACCAGCTACCGCGCGGCCTTCTTCTATTTTCTCGCGCTGGGCGAAGGACTCGGCCTTTTTGACCTTGTCGTGATCGATCTTCTCTGGTGGCGGAACACGAAGCGCATCCGCTTCTCCTTTCTGCCGGAAAAAGCGCCGTATCAGGACCCGCAAAAGCATATCGGCTCGTTTGTGCGCGGTATCCCGCTTTTTGCCGCTGTCGCGGCCATTTCCGCCGGAATCGTGAGCATCCTCTGAGCAGCATCAAAAAACGCACTGCGGAGATTGTCCACAGTGCGTTTTTGTTATGTAGGTTCAGCCCTTCACGGTTCCGTCGGCGTTGAAGGTGGGAAGCTTTTCCAGATATACGATATCCTCCCGCTTCTGCGCGTCGCCCTCAGCAAGAACTGCCATGCGTCCGGCGACCTCACCGCCCGCCTGATGGACCAATTCTTCCAGCGCGTGCAGGCTCTCTCCGGTAGAAATCACGTCGTCGACGATGAGAACCTTCTTGCCCTTCATTTTCGCCGCGTCCTCGCCCGACAGGTAGAGGTCCTGATCGTGCTGCGTCGTAATCGAGTGCACCTGCACATGAATCGGGTTCGTCAGATAGACCTTCATGCCCTTGCGCGCGACAAAATACTCGCTCGCGCCGGACTGACGCGCCATCTCATGAATCAGCGGAATGCTCTTGGCCTCAGCCGTCAGCAGATAGTCATACTCCTTCGGCGCGCGCGCCAGAAGCTCTTTCGCGCAGGCCACGGTAATCTCCGCGTCGCCGAACATGATGAATGCGCCGATGTAGAAATCGTCCGCTACCTTGCAAAGCGGCAGCTCGCGCCTGAGTCCCGCAATGGTCATCGGATATGTCATGCGTATCTCTCCTCGCATTTTCTTTTGCGTCAGCCGACGCAGTCTCACTCGATTATTATATCTGCGAGTGTGCGGAAAGTCAATTATTTTCCGTTCTCGAGCGCAGCTCCCATCCATCTTTTGTTCCAGAATATACCGCTATTTCGCCAATTTCGTACGCAAGTCCCATTTGTCGAAAACGGGCCAAAAATTGGTTAGTCTCCCAAAATATTTGTTTGCTTTTTTGTTGATTTCGTCCCATCCTCCCGCCTTGCCTTTTGTCCGGTTCTTTCCTATAATAAGGGCGGAATGGCGATGACACAGGGTCCTCGCCGCGTGAAAGAAAGGAAGGAATACCCCATGAGCAACTACTTCAAAGTGAAGGAACACGGCTCGACCGTGCGCACCGAAATTATGGCCGGTGTGACCACCTTCATGGCAATGGCCTACATTCTGATGGTCAATGCCGGCATGTTCGCAAGCCTCGGCACCGTGAGCTACGGCGCGATCTACATCGCAACCGCGATTTCCGCCGTCATCGGCACGGTTCTGATCGGTCTTCTCGCGAACCTCCCTCTGGCGCAGGCCTCCGGTATGGGTCTGAACGCATTTTTTGTCTACACCGTCTGCTTCACCTTCGGCCTGAGCTACGCGAACGGTCTTGTACTCGTCCTCGTTGACGGCATCGTTTTCGTGCTGCTTACCGTCACCGGCCTTCGCAAGATGATCTTCGACGCCATCCCGGCAGCCGTCAAGACGGCCATCTCCGCCGGTATCGGCCTGTTCATCGCCTTCATCGGCCTCCAGAACGCGGGCATCGTTGTCGACGACGGCGCAACGCTCGTGAACCTCGCCTCCTTCAACGTCTTCTCCGGCTCGGCAACCTGGGCTTCTATCTTCCCGATGCTGCTGACGATCATTGCCGTGTTTGCCATCGGCGCAATGTCCAAGAAGAAAGTCAAGGGTGCAGTCCTCTGGGGCATGCTCGGCGGCGCAGTTGCGTATTATGCCATCGGCCTCATTACGGTTCCCGACTTCTACGCTACGTCCGTTGCTCCCAACCTGACCTCCGATTTCTTTGGCGCATTCAAAGAGTTTGGTACGCAGGCATTCGGCAAGGTCTTCACCGAAGGCTTTGATTTCTCCCCGTATATTGCGGAGCACGGCATGAGCAACTTCATCGTCATGTTCCTCACCACGATGCTGGCATTCTGCATGGTCGATATGTTTGACACCCTCGGCACGCTCTATGGCGCCTGCGCTGCGGGCAACATGCTGACCAAAGACGGCAACGTCCCCAACATGGACAAGGCGATGCTGGCTGACGCGATTGCGACCTGCTGCGGCTCTGTCTGCGGCACATCCACCGTCACCACCTTCGTCGAGTCCTCTGCGGGCGTCGCGGAAGGCGGCCGCACAGGTCTTGCCTCCATGGCAACCGCCGCGCTGTTCTTCATTGCGATGTTCCTCGCGCCCGTCGCGCAGCTCATCCCGACCTACGCCTGCGCCGCAGCCCTCATCTACGTCGGCGTTCTGATGATGTCGAACGTCCGCTCCATCGACTGGGACGATCCTGCATCCGCCGTTCCCGGCTTCATGACCGTCGCGTTCATGCCGCTGACCTACAACATCTCCTACGGCATCGCCTTCGGCCTCATCTCCTATGTCTTCATCAAGCTCTTCACCGGCAAGATCAAGGAAGTCAATGCCGGCACCTGGGTCATCACGCTCCTCTTCGCCCTCATGTTCTTCCTGACACGGTAATCAAAAAAGCTGACGCTTTTTTGATTAAGAAGCTGCACCTCGACTGCGCGCAAGTTTTTTGCGCTCCGCACAAAAAACTTACACTTGCGAGGTGATAGGTATGTTTCCGGTCGGCGAAGCCGCCGGATAACATGGATTTCCAATTTATTTCGCCATCTGCGGATGGCGAAACTCTACGAGGTTTTACACGCAAAAAGGGAGGGCTTTAAGCCTTCCCTTTTTCTCATTCCATTTCGTCATTTTACGTATTGAGCAGCAGCGCCTCGTCGATGCAGAGCCTGCCGCTCTTTTCGAGCAGTCCCAGCTTGCAGCGCCTTGCGATTTCAAAGAGCTTATCGCCGTTCACGCCCGTGAGATTATCGACCTTGTCTAAAAGCTTCTGCGCCTCGGGGTGGAAGCTGGAGAGCGTGATGAAAATGCCGCGCGAACCGTTTTCCGCGCAGACCGCGCCGTAAAACTCACGCACATCCTTTGCCGTCATGACTGCATGGCGGTTTTTCATCTGCATGAGCACTGTCTCCCGGTAGCCGAGATCGTCCGTCGTATGGATCACGCCGTCAATGCCGCCGTCATCCGACCCTCCCGTGACAAAGCCCTCGTCGACGAGCTTTCCCTCCGATAAATAATACGCCCGCAAAAGCCGCACGCAGTAGCTCTCGAACCATTCGCCGCCCTTTGTGTGGATGGCCTCCAGGAAGCAGCGTTTTAAATCCCCGCCCTCGGCCGCCTGCCGAAGATACCCACCAAGCTCCGTCGCCGGATAGTCGCCGGGGGCCCCCAACCGGTAGCCCCGCGTGGTTTTCACGACGGCGCGCTCCTTTTCCATCTCGACAAGGCACCTTCCCATGACGCTTCGCAGGGCATTGTCGTCCTGCTTCGTCGCGGTTCTGTCGGTCCCGAAATGGATTTCTGCCAGCCGGTAGAGCTCCTGCTTGCCGAGCAGCCCCTTTTCCTCCAGCGTCCGGGTGATAAATGCGCGGATGGCCGCCGGAGCAAACTCGATGTCCTGTGCCCGTTCGAGCTGCAAAAAGCCAGCCTCGTCCTCACGGATGGACCCCGCGTGGATAAGCCCGGTCAATACCATGCCGAGCCGGCTCTTCATCATCGTCAGCGGCGCACCGGGGCTTAAATCCGCGTCCGCCCCCCGTTCCATGCCAAGCGCCGCAATGCCTGCCTCAATGAGCTGCTTACGCCGCAGCCGCCCGGCTTTCGAGAGCTTGCGCAGCAAAAGCTCCTGCAATTGTTCGTCGGTTCGTTTCATACCGCCCCGCCCTTTCCGTCCTTTTTCCCTATCATACGCCATTTTCCCTGATTTTGCAACGAGAGAAAACCCGCAGAATTTCCGTAGGAAAGGAAGAACCCCCATCTCTGCAACGCAGAGATGGGGGCTGTATCACAATCAAGAAATTTTAGCAGGCCTGTGCCTGTGCGTTCGCAACGAGATCGTGCAGCGCACCGGTCGGGCAGGCCTGTGCGCACGCGCCGCAGCCGACACACTTCTCATAGTCGACCGACGCGAGGTTACCCTCAACATGCACTGCGTCGTGCTCGCAGGTCTTCACGCATTTCATGCAGCCGATGCAGCCCGCGCTGCAAGCCTTGCGGGTCACGGCGCCCTTGTCATGGTTCGAGCAGAGCACCGCCGTCTTCGCGCTCTGCGGAATGATTGCGATCACTTGCTGCGGGCAGGTCTTTGCGCACAGGCCGCAGCCGACGCAGACAGACTGGTCGATAGCCGCAATGCCGTTGTTCCAGGAAATCGCGTCATGCGGACAGACCTTTGCGCAGTCGCCGAAGCCGAGGCAGCCATAAGTACACGTGCCCTTACCGCCGAAGAACAGCTTCGCCGCCAGACACGAGGCAATGCCGCGGTAGTCTTCCTTGGGGCTCGTATGCTCGCAGTCGCCGCCGCAGCGGACGATCGCGACCTTGGGCTCGACAGCCTCCGCCTCCACGCCGAGCACCTCCGCGAGCTTCTTTGCCGCCTCAGCGCCGCCGGGGACGCAAAGATTCGTCTTCGTGCCGGGGGTAAGCAGCGCCTTCGCGTAGCCGTCGCATCCGGTAAAGCCGCACGCTCCGCAGTTTGCGCCGGGGAGGCACTCGCGGATGGCCGGGAAGCGCTCGTCTTCCTTGACCGCCATCACGTGGGACGCAACCGCCAGACCCACGCCGCAGATGAGGCCGATGATCGTAACAGCCAGAATGGGAATCAGAATTTCATTCATTGCATTTCCCTCCTTAACCGCCGAACAGCCGGTCGAGCACGCCCGAGAAGCCGAAGAACGACAGCGACACGATCGAAGCCGAAACCAGCGTAATGGGCAGACCCTCGAAGCTCTTGGGCGGCTCCGCGTCCTCTACCCGGGAGCGAACGCCCGAGAAGATGACCATCGCCATGAAGAAGCCAAGGCCGCAGCCAAGCGCCGTCAGAAGCGAGTCGCCGTAATTGAGCCCGTCGGAAATGTTGTTCATCGTCACGCCCAGCACGCCGCAGTTCGTTGTAATGAGCGGCAGATACACGCCAAGGGATTTGTGAAGCGCCGGAATATAGCGTTTGAGGACGATTTCCACCAGCTGCACCAGAGCGGCAATGACCAGAATAAACACGACCGTCTCCATATAGGTGAAGTCGACCTTGCCGGCCAGCAGCAGATGATAGATCGGCCACGTGACCGCCGTCGCCAGAACTTCGACGAAGATAACGGCGATGGACATGCCGGTCGCCTGGTCGAGCTTCTTGGAAACGCCGAGGAACGGACAGATACCGAGGAACTTGACGAGCACGTAGTTGTTCGTAATCGCGGCCGTCAGAATGACAAAAAGTACCGTTTTCATTTCGCCGCTTCCTCCTTCCCGCTGCAGGAGCCGACCTTCCCGCAGCCCGGGCAGGCCGCGCAGCCGAACTCTTTTTTCGTGATGGCCTTGCCCTTTGTGATCTTGTTAACGAGCGCGATCATGCAGCCGAACACGAAGAAGCCGCCGGGCGCCATCGTGAGAATGCCGATGGGGTTCTCGCTGAACCAGGGAATGGGCATGCCGCAGAATGTGCCTGCGCCCAAGATTTCGCGAATCGTCGCCATCGCGCACAGCGCCAGCGTAAAGCCAAGGCCCATGCCGAGGCCGTCGATTGCGGAGTCGACCACACCGTGCTTGTTCGCGTACATTTCGGCTCTTCCAAGGATGATGCAGTTGACGACGATCAGTGCCAGATACACGCCGAGTGACTGATAGAGCTCATACGTATACGCCTCCATCACGAGCTCAACGATCGTCACGAAGCCTGCGATGACCGTGATGTAGCACGGGATACGAACCGTATCGGGGATGATTTTCCGCAGCGCGGAGATTGCCATGTTGGACAGAATCAGAACCACGGTCGCCGCAATGCCCATGCCGAACGCCGCCGTGACGGACGTGGAGATAGCCAGCGTCGGGCACGTGCCGAGCACGAGCACCAGAACCGGGTTTTCCTTGATGAGGCCCTTGAGAAGATTCTGAAGCTTCGTCATTTTGCTGCCTCCTTTACTGTTTCATATGCCGCAAACGCCGTCTGCACGCAGCCCTTGTACGCTGTCGACGTGATCGTTGCGCCGGAGATCGCCTGTACGCCGGAAAGAGAGCTGTCCTGCCCCTCATACTGGCCATAGTAGCTCTCGTTTGCCGTCTGGCCGCCGAGCGTCTTCGTTTCGCTGGAAACGTCCAGCGTCTTGCAGCGAAGGATCGTTCCCTCCGGGGAGATGGCGACCATGACCTGAATCGTGCCGCCGAAGCCCTTGCCGGAGGTCGTGATGACATAGCCCGCGACGCTTCCGTCAGCCGCTTTTCCGACATACGCGCTCAGAACGTTTTCAGGAAGACCGTCCGTAACCTGCTCGAAGCTGCCCGCCTCCGGAATCAGCTCCTGCCGCGCAGCCGTTTCTCTTGCCTCGGCGTTTGCCGCGGATACCGGAGCCGTAAAGGAATTAACCACAGCCAGCGCGCCGGAAATGACAAGACAGATCACAACCAGAACGACGACCGCTTTGATGATACCCTGTTTTTCACTCATGCCGCAACACCTCCAAACGGTTTCGTCTCCGTCCACTTGGACAGATAAGGCGTGAGGATGTTCATAAAGAGGATGGCGAACGAAACGCCCTCGGCATACGCGCCGTAGAAGCGGATGAGTACTGTGAGAAGTCCCGCGCCGATACCGAAGAGGACTCTGCCCAAGTTCGTAGAAGGCGTCGTGGAATAATCCGTCGCCATGAAGATTGCGCCCAGCATCAATCCGCCGGAGAGAATCTGCCCCACCGCGTCCTGACCGAGGATCTGGCTCATAACAAACACCGTACCCACGAAGCAGACCGGCGTGTGCCACGAGATAACGCCCCGGATCAGAAGATACGCAAAGCCAATGAGAAGTGCCAGCGCGCTCGTCTCGCCAAGGCAGCCGCCGTGGTTGCCAAGCAGCAGCGTCAGGTAGTCAACCGACTCGCCGTTTGCCATCATCGCAAGAGGCGTTGCGCTCGACACCGCGTCCGGGAAGACCCACGCCGTCATGGTCTTCGAGAACGCGAGGAACATGACGATACGGGCCGTAATGGCGGGGTTCGCGAAGTTTTTGCCGATGCCGCCGAACAGTCCCTTGACCGCAACCATCGCGACCAGCGCACCGAACACGGCCTGCCACAGCGGGATGGATACCGGCAGGTTCATCGCCAGCAGAACGCCCGTGACCGCCGCAGAAAGATCGGAAATTGTGCTCGGCGTGTGGCAGAGCTTTTCAAAGCCCCACTCAAAGAAGACACAGGCCGCCGTTGTAACCGCAACCACCAGCAGCGCGCGCAGTCCGAAGACGACGCACCCGGCAATGACCGCCGGCAAAAGCGCACTGAGCACGTCCCGCATGATGACCGCTGTGGAGTTTTTCGTTGTGACATGCGGCGAAGCCGCTACAATCTGACTCATTTTGCCGCCTCCTTCTGCTTTTCCGCTTCCGCCTTTGCCTTGAGCGCGTTCTTATAGGCCATGACCTGCGCCTTGGCCAGTTTGTTGGTCTGCACCAGAGGCCGGTGCGCCGGGCAGATGAACGAACAGCAGCCGCACTCCATGCAGAGGTTGACCTTGAGGTGCATGAGTCTTTCGATGTTGCCCTTCTTGTATGCCGTCTCCATCTCGCACGGCATCAGGCTCAGAGGACAGTGTGCGATGCACTTGCCGCACTTGATACAGGCCGTGGGCTCGGGCGGCGTTGCCTCGGCTTCCCCGAATGCCAGAATCGCGTTCGTGTTCTTTAAAATCGGCTGCTCGAGGTCGGGCACGGCGATGCCCATCATCGGTCCGCCATAAAGAACCATCTTCGGTTCTTCCTTAAATCCGCCGCAGGCCTCAAATACATCCTTCATCCGCATACCGATCGGGACAAGCACATTCATGGGATTTTTGACCGCCGAGCCGTCAACCGTCACGCACTTTTTGACAAGCGGCAGGCCGGTTCTGCAATATCTTGCGATGGACGAGATCGTCGTACAGTTGAGAACGACCGCGCCCACGTCAAGCGGGAGCTTTCCTTCCGGAACTTTCTCGCCCGTCACGTGGTAGATGAGGACTTTCTCGCCGCCCTGCGGGTACATTGCCTTGAGCGACATGACCTCCATGTTCTGCTCATGGCTTACCAGTTCGCGATAGCGCTCGATGCACTCGGGCTTGTTGTCTTCAATGCCGAAAACAATGCGCGGCACCTTCAAAAACTTCTGCAAAAGCCGACAGCCCGCAATCACGTCGAACGAGTAGTCGATCATCGCACGCGTATCGGAGGTAATGTAGGGCTCGCACTCCGCGCCGTTGATGATGACGCACTTGATCTGGTCCAAGTTCTTAACCGTGAGCTTCACGACCGTCGGGAAGCCCGCGCCGCCAAGGCCCACAAGGCCGCTCGCGCGCACTGCGTCCAGAAAGTCCTGCATGGTCTCGAGCTTGGGCGGCTGAATGCCCTCCCAGCGGGCATCTAACCCGTCGGACTCAATTTCAACCGTCTGCATCATCCGGCCGTTGGAGCCCAGCAGCTCGCCGATTTTCTTGACCGTACCGGAAACGCTTGCGTAGATCGGTGCGGAGACGAAGCCGCCGGGCTCACCGATCAGCTGGCCGGTCTTGACATAGTCCCCGACCTTGACCACCGGTTTGGCCGGCGCGCCAATATGCATGGCCATCGGAATGACCACCGAATCCGGCAGCGGCAGCTTGACCGCGCTCATCTGCGCCGTCGATTTGTGCCCCGCTACATGGATTCCATGTAAGTACCGCTTCAATCAAATTCCTCCCTCAAATGTTCATTTTGGAACATACATGTTACCTGCTGAGAAAACCCGCCCGCCGCGCGCGCCGGGAAACCAGCTGCGCACACAGGCCGGTAAATATCCCGGTCCCGATGGCGGAAACCATCAGAACCGGAAGATAATACAAAAGTGCCGTCGTGCGGGTGATAAATAGCGCCGCCGCCATCTGCCCGAGGTTGTGTCCCATCGCGCCAAACGCGCTGAGCACCCAGAGCTTCTCCTCTCCCAGCGGCTTTTTGAGCGCCCACATGATGAAAAACGCCAGAAGGCCGCCCGATAAGCTGTAGAAAAACGCCATCGTCTGCCCGGTAAGAAGACAACCGAGGCTCACCCGGACGAACATCGTCCCAAGCGCCCACGAGGGCCCCACCCAGAAAAGCGTCAGCATCGTAAACACATTGCTCAGGCCCGGCTTGATGCCCGGAATCACCGTCAAAGGCGGCAGCTGCGCCTCAATTACAAAAACCACCAGTCCCGCCGCCGTCAGAAGCGCGGCCAGCGTGAGCTTTCTGAGCTTTTTCATGGCAGGCTCCTTCCCCCGGCGACCGCGTCCGCACCATCGGGTCTCGCGTCCTCCTGAAAGCGTATCACCAGCCGGTTCGGCAGGCAGATGATCGGTTCCTTGCCGGATACCAGAAATCCATGCGCCACGCAGACCTGATCGGGGCATCCGGCGGATACCACGCGCACGCCGTCTTTGGAAACTTCAATGGTATTACCGCCCGCAGTGCCGAAAACCTCAAACGTCTCCGTTTCTCCCGTGTGCGGCAAATAAATCGTCTTCACGAGCGCACCATCCTGATACACTCCAACTGCATTGCCGCCGCTTCCGGGAAGCAGCTTCCACAAAAGAAGCAGCGCCGCAATCAGTCCCGCGAACAACATTGCCCAGCTCCGGCTCTTCATCGCGCGATCACCTCAAAGCTTCTCTCCGACCGGAAGCTGCCCTGCAGTCCCTGCGTCACATAAATCTCGCCGGAGTCCAGCAAGAACACCGCTTCAAAATCGTCCGACTCGCGCCAGAACGCCAGCGCCCGATCGAGCCCCATCACAAAAAGCGCCGTCGAAAGTCCGTCTGCCAATGTATCGTCCGCGCTCACGATCGTCACCGAGCTGAGCCCAGTCTCGGCGGGCCAGCCTGTCTTTGCATTCAAAATATGCCAGTACCGCCTGCCCTTTTCCTCAAAATACCGCTGGTAGCCGCCCGAGGTCACGACGCTTACGTCCTTGCCAGAGACATAGCCGAAGCAGCCGTCCCCATCGGGGTCCTGCAAGCCGACCGTCCAGTCGGAGCCATCTATCTTGCTTCCTATGAGCGTCACATTGCCGCCAAGGGACAAAACCGCCGAGCGGATGCCCTGCTCCTGTAAGCAAGTTCGCAGCGTTTCGGCCGCGAAGCCCTTTCCGATTCCGCCGAGATCTACCGCCATACCGCTTGGAAGCGCATAGGGCGCTGTCACCGAGGAAAGCCGTTCATAGCCGACCGCGCCGAGCGCATCTGAAATTTCCGTCTGCTGCGGCACATGCGCGCTTTCCGTTCCAAAGCCCCAAAGCTGCATCAAAGGATACACCGTCGGGTCATATGCGCCGTCCGTGCGTTCTGCAATTTCAAGCGCGCGCGCCAAAACGCGCAGCACCTCTTTGTTCTCGCATGCGCCGCCTGCGTTGAGCTTTGCGATCTCGCTCGACGTGCGCTGCGCCGAGAGCTCCGCATCCAGTCTCGCCAGTTCTCCCTCCGCAACACCCAGTGCCCGCTCCGCACCGGAGCCGTAAGCCGTGAGCTGCATGACGGTGTCCATGGCAAAAATCTCTGTGGTTGCCTGTTTCTGCGCGCAGCCGCACAGCAGCGTCAGCAGCGTCAGCAGCGCCAGAGCCAGAGCCGCGCAGGCGATCGTTCCTGTTTTTGTCATGCCGCCGTCACGCTTTCTTACCATCCAGTTTTCTCCTTTTTAGTGTTCTGCTGGAAAAAACTGCTTTTTACATTCGTTCCGCTTGTTTATAAGCATAAATCATTTTCACAAAAAAATCAAGTTTTCTTTTGCATATAACGAAAAAATCCATTAAATATACGTAAAAATATTAGTAATTTTTTATCGATATAATTTTCCTTATTGAATATATCACTATTTGCATAATCTCATATTCCTTGTATGATATATTCTTTTTCATATGGCAATATTCCGTTTTCCATCGCTCTGTTTTCTCGCGCTGCCTGATTCGTTTTGTTGCTTCGTCCGTAAAAAAACAGGAAAATCCCCGGCCACGTGCGCGGATTATTTTCCGATCCTTCGGGGCTCCTCGGCTTGCCGGAGCGCATCCGGCTGCGCAGGTCATATCACGCATCATATCGCTTCCGGCCGCATTTTGCCGCACAAACGCAAAAACCGGCGGCACGCCAGATGCATACCACCGGAACGCTCTATTTGCTTTTCTGGTTGTTCTGCGCAATCACGCGCTCGATCTCCTGCTGGGTCTGCATGACCTCGTCGTGGAAGCTCTTGGCTGAGACGCGCACCGCGCCGTGGCCGAGAATGATCAGCTGCTCCAAGTTATCGGACGTCGCCACACGCACCTTTTTCCGCCCGCGCAGCTCATAGGTCACACGCTCGATATACGAGTCCGCCGTCTCGGCCTCCTGCGTGTACACAATAAATATATTGTGGTACTTCTCGACCGTTCCAAGGTTCTGCGGCACCTTATACGCGTCGAACACCAGGATCAGGTTGCAGCCCCGGTAACCCTGGTAGTTGCAGAGCAAATTCATCAGCACGTGCCGCGCCGCGTCCAGACTGTCGTGTCCGATTCCCTTGAGCTCGTCCCACGCAAAAATGATGTTGTACCCGTCGACCAGCACAAACTCCTCCGCGGGCTCCATCTGCGCCAACAGCTCGCGCTTATCCTGTGAGCGAAGCGCCATCATGGGAAGCACGTCCCGCCTCTTAATTTGCCCATACGTCCGCTCGAAAATCGTCAGCAGCTCCTTCTCGAGCTCCGGCGCGCCGCCCGGGGCAATCGAACGGACGATCCGCTTCGGCGCTTCCGCTTCCTCTTCCTTCTCCCGGAAATCCAGAAGCGGCAGATGCGCCATCCGGTCGACCTCGTCCCACTTGACCTCAAACCCCGCGCCATGCGCGCAAAAGACCGAGCCCGTCGGATGCAGAAGATCGCGCTCCGGGTCGTAACCGATTTGCTTCACAATTTCGTCCTGCTCGGGGCACGGTTTATATCCGTCCGGCTGATAGGAGATCCGCCCCTGCCCTCTCGTGTAGGCCGTGACCTCCGCCGTGTATCCCCGCAGAAGCCGCACAGGTCCCGCGCCCGAAATGACAGCCTTTGCTTCTTCCACCTCCGGCGCGGAGATCACCGCGTGCATCCGCTCCAGGTCCGTCATCGCCCGGCCCACAAAATTCGCCGGAACCTCCAACCGGAACGCGTACCACGGCTCCAGCAGCACCGACTGCGCCTTCCGCAGTCCCTGCCGCACCGCGCGATACGTCGCCTGCCGGAAATCACCGCCCTCGGTGTGCTTGAGGTGCGCCTTGCCGGAGACGATCGTGATGCGAAGGTCGGTCACAGGGCTTCCCGTCAGAACGCCGGGCTGCACGGCTTCCTGCAAATGCGTGAAAATAAGCCGCTGCCAGTTCCGCGCGAGCACATCCTCGCTGCACATCGTATCGAGCACGATCCCGCTCCCCGGCTCTCCGGGCTCTAAAAGCAGATGTACCTCTGCATAGTGCCGCAGGGGCTCATAGTGCCCCACGCCCTCAACGGGAGCCACGATTGTCTCCTTGTAGACGATATTTCCCTCGTCGAAGCTGACGGACAGATCAAAGCGGTTTTGGATCAGCTTCTGCAAAATCTCCATCTGCACCGCGCCCATCAGCTGCACGCGAATCTCCCGCAGCTGATGGTCCCAGAGAAGATGCAGCTGCGGGTCTTCTTCCTCGAGTCTTCGAAGCTTTAAATACGCCCCCTGTACGTTGTCGGTATCCACATGCATCCGGTATTCGAGCACCGGCTCGAGAACCGGCGCGGCCACGCCCTTTCCGCTCCCCAGATGTTCGCCCGCCTGCGTTTTCGTCAAGCCCATCACCGCGCAGATCGTCCCGGCGGGCGCGGCTTGCAGGAGGGTAAATTTGCTTCCCGAATAGAGCCGGAGCTGGTCGGCCTTTTCCTCCCAGTCCTCCCCGCGCAGAACCTGCTTGACCGCAAGCGTTCCGCCCGTGACCTTCAAAAACGTCAGCCGCTCGTCTTTTTCGCCCCGCGCGATTTTATAGACCTGCGCGGAAAACGCTTCCTGGTACTTCGGTTCCTTCGTATAGCGCTGCAAAGCAGAGAGCAGCTCGTCCACGCCCTCCATCCGAAGCGCCGCACCAAAAAAGCACGGAAACACGCGTCGGCCGGCAATCAGTTCCGCAATCTGCGCATCCTCCAGCTTTCCGGTCTCCAGAACCTGCTCCATGAGCCCCTCGTCAAACAGCGCCAGCTCCTCATAAAGCGCCGAGGTACCTTCGTCAAAGGCCACGCAGCCCTCCGAGAGCTCCCGCCGGAGCTCCTCCATGATGCCGTCTTTCCCCTTGCCGGGCAGGTCCATCTTGTTAACAAACAAAAACGTCGGAATCCGATAGCGGCGCAGAAGCTGCCAGAGCGTTCTCGTGTGGCTCTGCACGCCGTCTGTCCCGCTCACAAGCAGCAGCGCAAAATCCAGCACCTGAAGCGTCCGCTCCATCTCGGCGGAAAAGTCCACATGTCCCGGCGTATCCAGAAACGTGATGCTTGCCTCTGGGAGCGCCAGCTCCGCCTGCTTGGAAAAAATCGTAATGCCGCGCGCGCGTTCCTGCTCGTCCGTGTCCAGAAACGCGTCCTGATGGTCGACCCGGCCAAGCCGCCTCGTCGCGCCGCCTTTAAAAAGCATCGCCTCCAGAAGCGTCGTCTTCCCCGCGTCCACATGCGCCATCACGCCGATGCAAATATGCTTCATAAAAAACCTCCCAATCGGAGCAGTAAAAATCAAACAAAAAGCGCCCGAAGCCGTCGATGGCTCCGGACGCCTTGTGTATTATTGTAAAGGTTTTGCTCAAATTATGCAAGCAGCTTTTCCAGCGCTGCAAGCTTCAGGCTCACGCAGAAGACCTCCATCGCCTTTTGAAGCTCCGCAACAGGCGGCAGGCTCGGGGCGATACGGATGTTGGAGTCCTGCGGGTCGACACCGTACGGGAACGTTGCGCCCGCGCCGGTCATCACAACGCCCGCTTCCTTGCAAAGTGCCAGCGTCCGCTTGGCAAGGCCGGGCTCAGTGTTGACCGAGACAAAGTAGCCGCCCTTCGGCCGCTGCCAGGTTGCGATGCCCAGCGGCGCGATTTCGCGGTCCAGCATCTCGAGGACACAATGGAACTTCGGGGCAAGAACAGCCGCGTGCTTTTTCATGAGCGCGAGCGTCGTCTGCTTGTCCTTGAGATACAGCACGTGGCGCAGCTCATTGACCTTGTCGTAGGAGATCATCTGGATCCCCATGAGCTTCTGCATGTAGGCCTGATTTGCCTCCGAGCAGGCCATGACGGAAATGCCAGCGCCCGGGAAGGTGATCTTGGAGGTCGAGGCGAACTCAAAGACCATATCGGGATTGCCCGCCTCACGGCAGAGTGTCAGGATATCTTCAAACGGGACGAAATCGCCCTCAAATTCATGCACGCAGTAGGCGTTGTCCCACATGAGCATAAAGTCCTTCGCCGCGGGCTTCATATTTGCGATGCGATGGATGGTCTCATCGGAGTAGATGATGCCGTCGGGATTCGAGTACTTCGGCACGCACCACATGCCCTTGACTGCCGGATCCTTCACCAGCTCTTCGACCATGTCCATATCGGGTCCCGTCGGGGTCATGGGGATCGTGATCATCTCGAAGCCAAACGACTGCGTAATTTTGAAATGGCGGTCATAGCCCGGCGCGGGGCAGAGCCACTTCACGCTGTCAAGCTTGCACCACGGCTTTTCCGAATGCAGCATCCCGTGCGTCACAGCCTTGGACACCGCGTCATACATCAGGGTTAGCGACGCGCTGCCGCCAATAAAGCACTCCTCCGGCTTGCAGCCCAGAATGTCGGCAAACAGCCGCTTCGCGGACGGAAGACCCGAAAGCTCGCCGTAGTTGCGAACGTCCATGCCGTCACACATGCACTGGTCAGGGTTATTTAAAACCGTCAGCAGATCGGACACCATGTCCAGCTGTTCCTTTCCGGGCTTGCCGCGCGCCATGTTGAGCTTGAGCTCCTGCGCCTTCAGCGCCTCATAGCCTGCCTGTGCACTGGCCAGCTCCTGTTTCAGTTCCTCCTGCGTGCGGTCTTTGTATGCAACGCTCATATCATCGTAACCTTTCTGTTTGAATTTGATCCGCAAGCCGCGCGACCCGCGCCGCTCATCCTATCCTACAGTATACCAGTTCTTTTCCGAAATGCAAGTCATGCCTTACAGAGTTCCGCCCCGATGGGGCAAAAATTATGCGCGCAGTCGGGGCGCACCTTTTTCCCAAAATAATGCCTGCATTCCTTAAAAAATGCCCGCCGGAATTCGGCGGGCATTTTGGAAAGTGCTCTTACTTTGCGACCTTCTTCGCGGCAGCCTTGGATTCCCAATGGTTGACGCAGATTGCGCAGGACGCGTCGCCGACAACGTTCAGCGCGGTACGGCCCATATCAAACAGGCGGTCAATGCCGTAGATAATACCGATGTAGGTGGTCGGGATACCGACAGCCTCGAGAACCATCGCCAGCATGATCATGCCTGCGCCGGAGGTACCGGCCGTGCCGATGGAGGCAAGGGTCGCGGTAACAACAATGGTGACCATCTGCGCGAGGCCAAGCTCCATGCCGATGCACTTTGCAAGGAAGATGGCGGCCACGCACTGGTAGATCGCCGTGCCGTCCATGTTGATTGTCGCGCCGAGCGGCAGAACGAACGAGGAAATGTCCTTCTCAACGCCCATCTCATCGCAGCACTCCTTGGAAACCGGCAGCGACGCAACGGAGGACGTGGACGTGAAGGCGAACACAGCTGCGGGAAGAATGCCCTTGAAGAACGCAAGGGGGCTCATGCCCGCGAAGACCTTGACAGACAGGCTGTAGACGAGAACGGTATGGATGATGTAGCCGATGTAGGCGGCCAACAGAACGAGGCCGAGCGAGCCGAGGATCTTCGGTCCCTGCGCTGCGACGACCCAGCTCATCAGGCAGAACACGCCGATCGGAGAGACCTTCAGGATGAAGGACATGACAGTCTGCGTGACCTCGTTGAACGAGGAAACAAACGTTGCAAAGGGCTTGCCCTTCTCGCCCGCGACCAGAACGCCGCAGCCGAACAGCAGCGCAATGACAATGATCTGGAGCATCGACGCATCCAGCAGCGGCTGCACCGCGTTCGACGGGAAGATGTTCTTGATGGTCGTCATAAGGTCACTTTCCTTGGCTTCATACGCCGCGTCCTCTGCAAGCGACAGAACCGGGAAGCTGCCCTTGAAGAGGTTCGCGACCACGAGGCCGATGACGCAGGCAACAGCCGTCGTCGCCAGGAAGTACACAACGGTCTTCCAGCCGATCTTGCCGACCTTGCCGATATCGCCCATGGAGAACATGCCGTCCATAATGGAGAGCAGCACCAGCGGTACAACGATAAACTTCAGAAGGTTGACGAAAATGTCGCCGAAGGGCTTGAGATAGCTGGCTGTAAAGTTTGTCGCATTCTCCGCGCCCATCGTCGCCCAGAGAATCGCACCAACCGCGATACCGGCCACGAGGCCGATCATGATCCATACGCCGAGGCTGAGCTTTTTCTTTTCTTTCATAGACTCTTTTCTCCTCACAAAAAACGTTTTCGCGGAAGCTTTCCCATCCTCCCGCATCCTGATTATACCATGGCACGTGAAGCGGCGCAAAGGATTTTTTGCATCATGTTAATTTTTCGTGAACTCCCCCAAACTTTCTGTTATATTTTTGGCAAAAGAGCCGAATCTTTGCGATTTTATTTTGTAGCTTTTCCACAATTCCTCGTCGATGTTTTGCAAGTTGTCCTTCAAAGGCAAGACATGCGCACACCCATGTTTTCCAGGTGTGCGCATATGTATTTGCATGATTTGCAGTCAATCCTGCGTCGTTTCATACCCGCAGAAGCGGATGGCCGCCTTGGCGAGCTCCGCCGTTGGGTCGATGAAGGGCCCTTCGACGGGTAAGCTGTCTGCCACAATCGGAAGCTCCGTGCAGCCGAGGATGAAGTAATCCGCGCCCTTTTTGCGAAGCCCCTCTAAAAGCTCTCTCCACGTTTCCTCCTCCGGCGCAAGCGGCTTCGACGCCTTCACCACATCGTAGATGAGGTGCATCAAGATGTCCTTCTCTCCGTCGTCCGGAATGACGAACGATACGCCCTCTTTTTCGAGCGCCTTCTCATAAAGTCCCGTTGCAAGCGTGCCCTTTGTCGCAAGCACCGCCGCGGTTTTACCGGGGTAGAACTTCGCGCAGGCCTTCGCGGTGGCCTCCAGCATGCTCAGAAACGGCAGCTTCGTCTCCGCCTGCAATTTGGGCAGGAAGTAGTGCGCCGTATTGCAGGGCATAATCACGCAGCTTGCCCCGCAGGCCTCGAGCGAATGCAGCGCCGCGCGCATCTCGGGCAGCGGGTCCTTCCCGCCGTTTAAAATCGCCGCCGTGCGGTCGGGTATCTGCGCGTTGGAGTCAATGTAGACGCGGATATGGTCGTTGTCGCAGCCTGCCTTTGTGAAAAGCGTGATCTTGCGGAACAGATCCGCCGTGGCCAGCGGCCCCATGCCGCCGAGTATTCCGATGGTCTTTTTCATAATGTTCCTCCTTATCCGGAAATCAGTCCCTGAAGGACCTTGATTGCAAGCAGAATCAGAACGATGATGACCGTGGGCTTGACGATCTTCGAGCCGTTTTTGATGGCAAGTCCGGAGCCGATATAATGCCCCAGCACACTCGTCACCGTACCGATGAGTCCCAGCGCGATGAACACCTTCCCGCTCATGAGGCTCGTAAAGAGCGCGCCCACATTGGACGCGAGATTCACAAGCTTCACATTGCCGCCCGCCGTGCGCACGTCCATCTTCGCAAGATTGCAGAAGATGAGAAGCAGGAATGTTCCCGTCCCCGGGCCATAGAACCCGTCGTATGCGCCCACGACCAGAGACGCCGCGCACACGATCGCCATCTGCGCTTTCGGCTCGATCTCACCCCGCTGCTCCGGAAGCTCCCGCTGCCGCAAGACGACAAACGCCACCACCGGCAGCACCACCAGAAGCAGATACTGAAGATATTTTTCTTCCATCATCAGCTGCAATTTTGTTCCAAAATGCGAACCGATGAGCGCCAGCACAATCGACGGCACGCCGAGCTTCCAATCGACGAAGCCATTTTTGATGAACCGCCCCGTGGACGCAATCGTGCCGAGTCCGGCAGAAAGCTTGTTCGTCCCCAGCGCATAGTGTGCCGGAAGTCCCGCAAGCAAATATGTCGGCACCGAGATAATCCCGCCGCCGCCCGCAATTGCGTCGGTAAAGGAAGCCAGAAAAACGCCAACGGCCACAATCAGCGCCATCCGGAGCGTCAGATCACCCATTCCCATTTAAATTTCTCCTCTTGCCGCGCGCCGGAGCATCCATGCAACGCCGTCTTCGCGGTTGCTGGGCGCGATCACGTCGGCCGCTTTTTTCGCCAGCTCGCTCCCGTTTCCCATCGCTGCGCCAATCCCGGCGTACCGGAGCATCGCGCAGTCATTGCCGCTGTCTCCCATCGCGAGGACCTGCTCGCGGGGAATCCCCAGCCGGGAGGCTAAGGCCTTGAGCGCCACGCCCTTATCCGTGTCCCGGCTCATGACCTCCAGATCAATCGCCCAGCCGCCGTCCGTCAGGAAAACCGGCAGGTCCTTCACGGCGTTATACGCCTTGTCATACTCCTCTTTCCGTGGGAATGTCACATAGAGCTTATAGACCGGGTCGTGACTGTTTTCGACATACGCGTCCAGGTCGTCCTCAATGATGTGCGTCTTTTCCATCAGCGGCCGCATTTTCTCTTCCATATAATCTGAAAAATGGTCCATGCACCAGCGCGAGTGCCGCACGGAAAGTCCCGTGTAAAAATGCACCATACAGTCCGCCTGCGCAACCGCGCGATATGCCGCCTTGCCGAGCTCGGACGGCATGCTGCATTCATAGAGCATCTCCATCGTCCACACGTCGAGCGCGTACGCCCCCGTGCCGCAGCTCAAATACCGCACCTCGGGCAGCTGGCGCAGAATGTCCTGCACTTCGACGAACGAGCGCCCCGTGCACACCACGATCTCGAGCCCCGCGTCCTTGGCCTCGTGGATGGCCTGCCTTGTCGCGGGCGTAATGGAATTGTCCGGCGCAAGGAGCGTCCCGTCCACATCCAGCGCCGCCAAACGAATTGCCATAGTAAAACCTCACTTTTTGTTAAAAAACCGACTTTTTTCCTCGCGCCCTATTTTATCAGCATCCGGTCGGTAAATCAACACATGGAAATTCACAATTTCTTCTTTTTTTAGCCTGCCCGGTATGATATAATGCAGTTTCAGGAATTGATAAAATTACTTCGCGCCGTTTTGGGCGCAGGAAGGCAGATATACAACATGGGACTGTTTACAAAAATGTTCGGAACGCGCTCGGAGCGCGAGGTCAAAAAGCTCGCCCCCACGGTCGACAAGGTCATGGCGCTCGAAGAGCCGTATAAAAAGCTGTCGGATGACGAGCTGCGCGCCAAGACGCAGGAATTCAAAACGCGCTTAGCCGGCGGCGAAACGCTCGACGATCTTCTCCCCGAGGCTTTCGCAACCATCCGCGAGGCGGCAAGCCGGGTGCTCGGCATGCGCCCGTACCGCGTGCAGGTCGTGGGCGGCCTTGTGCTCCATCAGGGCAGAATCGCCGAAATGAAGACCGGCGAAGGCAAGACCCTTGTCGCCATTTTACCCGCGTACTTAAACGCCCTCACCGGCGAAGGCGTCCATATCGTCACCGTCAACGATTATCTTGCCAAGCGCGACTCGGAGTGGATGGGCAAGGTCTACCGCTTCCTGGGCCTCTCCGTCGGCCTGATCGTCCATGACCTGACCCCCGCCGAGCGAAGAGCCGCCTACGCTGCCGACATCACCTACGGCACCAACAACGAGCTCGGCTTCGACTACCTCCGCGACAACATGGCCATCTATAAAGAGGAAATGGTCCAGCGCGGCCATTCGTTTGCCATCGTCGACGAGGTCGACTCCATTTTGATCGATGAAGCGAGAACGCCTCTCATCATCTCCGGCAAGGGTGAGGAGTCGTCCAAGCTCTATGAGATGGCGGACTACTTTGTAGCAAGGCTCAAAAAGCAGGTTTTCTCCACCACTGACGACAAAGAGCTGCAAGACCAGTATGACTGCGACTACGTGGTCGACGAAAAAGACCGCACAGTGTCTCTGACACAGACGGGCATCAAAAAGGCCGAAGAATTTTTCGGCGTCGAGAACTTAGCTGACGCGGAGAATGCCACGCTTTCTCACCACATCAATCAGGCCATGAAGGCGCGCGGCCTCATGAAAAAGGACATCGACTACGTTGTCAAAGACGGTCAGGTCATCATTGTCGACGAGTTCACAGGCCGCCTTATGTACGGTCGGCGCTACAATGAGGGTCTTCATCAGGCCATCGAGGCAAAAGAGGGCGTTTCCGTCGCGAGCGAAAACAAGACCCTTGCAACGATCACATTCCAGAACTTCTTCCGTCTGTACGGCAAGCTCTCCGGCATGACCGGCACGGCGCTCACCGAGGAAGAGGAATTTGGCGGCATCTACAACCTCGATGTGGTCGAAATCCCGACGAACAAGCCTGTCATCCGTATCGATAACCCCGATATCGTCTATAAAACCGAAGCCGGCAAGTTCCGCGCCGTCATTGAGAAGATCAAGGCATGCCATGCCAAGGGGCAGCCTGTTCTGGTTGGCACAATTTCAATCGAAAAATCCGAGCTTCTGTCTCAGCTTTTAAAGCGCGAGGGAATTCCTCATAACGTCCTGAACGCCAAGCACCACGAAAAGGAAGCCGAAATCGTCGCGCAGGCCGGTCATCTCGGCGCGGTCACAATCGCGACCAACATGGCAGGCCGCGGCACGGATATCATGCTCGGCGGCAACGCGGAGTTCATGGCCAAGAGCGACCTCAAAAAGCAGGGCCTTTCCGACGAACTCATCGCCGAATCCAACTCCTTTGCCGAAACGGACGACCCCGAAATTCTCGCCGCAAGAGCCGCCTATAAAGAAGCCTACGCCAAATATAAGGTAGAGGTCGATAAGCAGGCAGAGCTTGTGCGAAACGCAGGCGGCCTTTTCATCATCGGTACCGAGCGCCACGAATCGCGCCGGATTGATAATCAGCTGCGCGGCCGCGCCGGCCGTCAGGGAGACCCCGGCGAGACGCAGTTCTATCTTTCCTTGCAGGACGACGTCATGCGTCTGTTCGGCTCCGAGCGCGTCATGCGCATGATGGAGACGCTCGGCATCGACGAGGACACTCCGATCGACGCAAAGATCCTCTCCGGCGCGATTGAAAACGCTCAGAAGACGGTCGAAAGCCGCAACTATCAGGCGCGAAAGAGCGTCCTTGAATACGACGATGTGATGAACACCCAGCGCAAGATCATCTACGAGCAGCGCCGGCAGGTGCTCGACGGAGAAGACCTTCAGAAGAGCATCCAGTCCATGATGCAGTATTACGTTGAAAGCTACGTCACAAACGCGTTTGCGGGGCAGCCGCATCTTGAGGACCGGCAGGCGTTCTTCTCGCTCATGAGCCACTTTGAGAACATCTGCTTTGCAAAGGGCGCATGGATCGCGACCGACGAAGAGCTCCAGACCATGGACGCCGCGCAGATGACAGACCGCATTTCCGACATGCTCCGCAAGTCCTATGAGAAAAAGGAAGCGCAGTACGGCTCTCCCGTCATGCGGGAGCTCGAGCGTGTCATCACGCTCCGCGTCGTCGATGAGTACTGGATGGATCACATCGACGCAATGGACGATCTGCGGCAGGGCATCCGCCTGCGCGCCTATGCGCAGACCGACCCCGTCATCGAGTATAAGCGTGAGGGCTTCGACATGTTCGAGGCTATGACGAACGCCATCAAGGAAGAGATCGTCCGCCGCGTCTTCCTCGTCCGCCTGCGCACCAACGAAGAGGTCAAGCGCGAGCGCGTCGCAAAGATCACCGGCGAGGGCGGCGGCGGAGACAAGACCGTCAAGCGCCAGCCTGTCGTCAAGAAGATCAAGGTCGGCCCGAACGATCCCTGCCCCTGCGGCAGCGGCAAGAAATACAAAAAGTGCTGCCGGGATAAGGACCTGGCCGCCGAACAGGGCAAACAGGCATGACGCGCCGCGCAGAATTTCTGACCGCGCTACTGCTTTTGAGCTTGCTCTGCGCCTGCGCAAGGCAAAAACCTGCGGTTTCTCCGGAGCCGGAAGCCATCGAGCAGCCGGCTGAAAGCGCGCCGGTATCAGAAGCAGCGCCCACTTTTCCCGCAGAGTCAGAACCGGCGACCGTTTTGCCCGCGGAATTAGAACCGGAGCCGGATACCGCAGAAGCTGCGTCTGCGGCGGAAACAGCTTCCCCCGCGGAAGTCACGCTCCCAAACGAGCCGCTCCCGCTGACGGAGGAAGGCGCAATTGCCGTTGCGGAGGCAGTGTCCACGCTGCCGGTCTTTCCGCGCCGCACGGAGACTTCCGTTTATGCGGCGTCCGACACGGCGCTTTACGATCTGGACGAAGGTGCGACGCTCCCCGCGCCCGGCGGTCCGGCGTGGAACCAGATGAGTGAAGCGGGCGTGCAGGCGTTTACTTGGTACGATGGCGAATTCCGGGACGAGGACTTCGGTCACCTGACCTGCGATATGCGCATCTGGTGTGTGCATCTGCACGAGACGGAAGACCCCCTGAACAATCTGTATCTATATCTGAACGCGGACACCGGAGACCTGCTCGGCACACGCCGCGTCACCGATTGAGGATCATTATGTTTCATACCATCCAAAAAGGAAGTCTTGAATACTTAACTGCCGACGCATTGGAGGGCGCGATTCACTGCTTTTCCACCCGCTACGGCGGCGTGAGCGAGGGCCAGTTCTCCACGCTCAACCTCGGCACCAGCCGGGGCGACAAATTCGAAAACGTCGTCGAAAATTATAGAATTTTAGGCTCTGCCGTCGGCTTTACCCCCGAGGAGGTCGTCCACACGTGGCAGGAGCACACGGATATCATCCTGCGCGTGGGAAAATCCGATTGCGGCAAGGGCTTGTTCCGCAACCAGCCCGACGTCTGCGATGGCCTCATTACGAACGAACCCGGTGTAGCGCTCGTGTGCTTTGCCGCCGACTGCACGCCGATTTTGTTCTATGACCCGGTGCAAAGGGTTGTTGCGGCTATCCACGCCGGCTGGCGCGGCACGGCAAACGGCATTGCCCGCAAGGCTGTCGAGAAAATGATTGCGGAATTCGGCTCCAGACCTGAAGACATCTGTGCGGCCATCGGCCCGAGCATTTCGCAGTGCTGCTTTGAAACGGACATTGATGTCCCGCAGGCAATGCTTGCCGCATTCGGCGAGGCGGCAAACGCCTTTATCGAAAAGCGCGGAGAAAAGTACTTCGTCGACAACAAGGGCTTAAATAAGCTCTGGCTCACACGCGCGGGCGTAACAAAAATCGATGTGAGTCCGGCCTGCACCATGTGCCAGCCCGACCGGTTTTGGTCCCACCGCTATACCAAGGGCCATCGCGGCTCTCACACGGGCATCATCAAGCTCCCCGAGGAGGCCGCAACATGAAAAAACGCGTTTCGGTTCTTCTCATCTTTGCGCTTTTTCTGAGCCTGCTCACCGGCTGCTCGGGCGGAAAGCTGGATTTTTCATGGTTCACGAGCAAGTTTACCGGCAAAACCGCCGACCAAACGCAGGCCGAGCAGGAGGCTGCCGCCGCGGAGGAATCTGCCGCCGCCCCGGAGACAACCGCCGTTGTGACCGAGGTCTTCAACGACATCTCTGCCTTTGGCCTTGCCTATCAGAAAAGCTACGGCGTGCACCCCTACAACTGTGAGAGTCTCAATAACCGCTGCATCCTCTCGTTTCTCTATGAGCCTTTGTTCGTCGTCGGCAGCGAAACGTTCGAGGTCTCCCCGGTTCTGGCCGAAAGCTACGACGTATCCGGCGACGGCCTCACCACGACTGTCCATATAAGGCCCGAAGCCCGCTTCTCCGACGGAAGCCCTGTCACCGCGCAGGACGCAGCCTATTCGCTTCTTTCCTCGCGCGGCACGGTCTACTATGGCTCCCGCCTGCGCCATGTTTTGTCCATCACCGCGGACGACGAGACGACCCTGACGCTCACCACCGACACGGCCTACGAGTGCCTGCCGCTTCTTCTTGACATTCCGATCATCAAGGACGGCTCTGTCGACGAAGCATCCCCTCTTGGCTCGGGGCCCTACGTCATGGAAAGCGACACCCGCCTTGTCCGGAACGCCAACTGGTGGCAGACGGCCGCTCCCATCGTGGACTTTGACGAAATTTCCCTGACGCTGGTCGAAAAGACCTCCGAAGTGCGAGACAACTTTGAGTACGAAAACGTGAACCTCGTCCTCACCGACCCGAACTCCGCCGCCTTTGCGGGCTTCCACAACGACTACGAGCTCTGGGACGCAAAAAGCCCCATCATGCAGTACGTCGGCTATAATATCAACAGCAAGGTCTTCTCGAACTACGGCCTTCGCAGCGCTATCACCTATGCCATCGACCGCGAACACATCGCGACCGATATCATGGGCGGCTTCGCGCAGGCGGCCGTTCTGCCCGCAAGTCCCGACGCGCCGTTCTACGACGTGAAGCTCGCCAACACCTACGGCTACAGCCTCACAAAGTTCCAGCAGCAGCTGGAGAGCGCGTCGGTAGAGGACATGGACCACGACGGGACGCTCGACCTCTATGTTTCGTCCCTTGGCTACGCGGTTCCCGTCTCCGGCACGATGATCGTCTGCTCGTCGAGCTATCAGCGTGTCGAGGCAGCGACGGAGGTTGTGAACGCCCTCAACGCCCTCGGCTTCAAGCTGACGCTCAAGACGATGGAGCTGTCTGAATACCGGCAGGCGCTGCAAACCGGCAATTTTGACCTCTACTACGGAGAAATCCGCCTGTCCAGCAACTTTGACCTCTCCCCGTTCTTCTCCGTCTACGGCTCCATGTGCTACGGCGGACTCGACGACAGCGTCATGCTGAACCTCTGCAATCAGGCGCTCGCCAACAACGGCAACAGCTACAACCTCTATAAGCGGCTCTGCGAGCGCGGCTACATTACCCCCGTTCTCTTCAAGCACCTCGCCGTCTACACCACGCGCGGCTCCATCGCGCACCCCACGGACTACATCGACTGGTTCCTGACCCCGCCGGAGCGCGCGGATACCGTATCGTAAGGAGGAGTTTTTGTGACCGTCGCAGAAGCCATGAAGAAGATGATCCTCTTCTCGAACGGAAACCAACACGACATCAACCACTTTCTGAAGGTCCACGCCTACGCCGCCACCATCGGCGCGTGCGAGGGTCTGCCAGAAGATACGCTTCAAACGCTGGAGCTGCCGCCATCGTCCATGATATCGCCTGCCCCCTGTGCCGCGAAAAATACGGCAACACGAACGGCAGCTATCAGCAGCTCGAGGGCGCGCCGCTCACGCGGGAGTTTTTTGCCGGTACCGACGTTCCCGCCGAACAGCTCGAGCGCATCGTCTGGCTGGTCTCTCACCACCACACGCTTCGCCCGATCGAGGGCCCGGACCATCAAATTTTAACCGAGGCCGACTATCTCGTAAACGCCGAGGAAAGCAATCTTCCGGAAAGCAACATCCGTCACATGAACGACGCAATTTTCAAAACAAGAACCGGAAAAGAGCTTCTGGAAAGCGTCTATCTTTCCCACTGATATACAAAATCTCTGACCTATGCAAAATAGGCCAGAGATTTTTTAATGGAGAACGCAGGCGATAAATGGGACTTAACCGCCGAACTCCGCATTCAGGGCGTCACCGATCTCAACGGTCCAGTCCTGCACGGAGTGGAACCATTCGATCATCTGGTCATACTGATCATCGCTGTACTCCTCGTCGCTCTGGAGGAAGCCCTGATACTGGTTCAGAAGCTCCGCCATGCTCTGGCAGTCGGTGATGATGTCATCGGGAATCTCGGAAGCGTTGGCGTTGACAAGATCTTTGACCTCGTTGAACGCGGCAGCGGTGGTGTTGAACTCGTCGATGGCTTCCTGCTTCTTCTCATTTTCGCCGCAGCCGGTCAGGCAGACAAGAAGTCCCAGCACCAGAATGATGGATACGATGGCTTTCAGGTTCTTTTTCATGATTTTTCTCTCTTTCTATATTTCTATTTTTTTAATAAACGATTTCAGAACACAGTGGTCATGATCTCGCCGTTTGCGCAGTCGAACAGCACAACGTCGGAAAGCGCGCTCGCACCGGTCGCGTCGTACATCTCAAAGAGCATCGCGTACTGCCCGTCGGGAAGCTGCACTTCGCCGAAGGCTGTGTTTTCGCTGATGACAACGGTATCGGCCGTATACGCCTCGGGGTCTGCATCGGTGGAAAGGTCTGTCATGTACCAAACCAGCGTCACCTCGTCGCCCGGCTGCAAAAGCCGCAGCTCCTTATCCGCCATGCCGGAATCGTCAATGCCTTGACGCGCGCCCAGAATGCTCCACTGCTCACTCGAGAAGTCGTAGGCGATCTGGAGGTTGTATTCCTCGCCGTTCAGCAGAATCGGCACGGAGTAGAGGTTGTAATCCTCGCCCTCATAGCTCAGCTCCATGTATGCAAGGCTGCCGTCCAGCGCGCCCCAGACGCCGCGGAAATTGTCGGAGAACACGCCGGTTTCCCAATCGGCGTTCATATCGTTATCCGTGCCGAGAAGGAGCATCAGATCATTGTCAGCGTCGACGTAGTAAAGCGAGAAGCCGATCGAAGCCAGAACGTCCGCCGCGTCGGGACCGAGCGTCAGCACGGCGCTGCCGGTCTCATCGAGGTCCAGCGTCTTGCCGTCCCAGCCCATGGTGTCGAGCGTCTTGCGCTCGGGAAGCTCGGTAATGTCCATGTCGGCGATGTATTCCATGCCGCTCTCATCGAGTTCTCCGGTCAGCTCATAGGAATAGAAATACTTGAACGCCGTGCTTGCGCCGAGGCTGATAAAGCCGTTGAGGTCGCCCACGTCACCGTTATAGGAGTAGTAGCACGAAAGACCTGTCGCCTCGGTGCGGTATTGTCCGTTCACCTGATACAGCACGCAATCGTCCAGCGCGTCCAGCACTGCCTGCGCCGAAGGAAGCGTATCGACCGTCAGCCGCGCCATGTGACCGAGGTCTACCATGTTGGTGTAGCCCTGCTCCTTGGTGTTGCCGCCGTAGTTTTCGCTGCGCTGCGCCGCGCGCGCAAACTGCGAGAAGAACGCCGGGTCGGTGCAAGCTGCGCTGAGCGCTTCCGCGCCAAAGGTCTCATACGCAGAAAGAAGCGTTCCGACCTTGGAGAGGTCCGTCACCGAAAGTGTCGTGTTGTCCTGCGTGCCGACCGCTTCGCAGCCCACCATGTACGCGTCGCAGATAATTTCGCCAAGCTGCGCGCCATCCATCGTCGGGTCCTCCGCCAGCGCGCCGACCCACTGCGAGTAGTACCAGCCGTTCGCGGGCTCGGTCTCTTCGGATGCAACCAGATATTTCGCAATGTCGGAGAACGTATACGCAACGTCTACCGTCGCCATGAGGCAGGTATCAAAGCCGATGAGTTCGAGCGGCTGCTCATCTGCCGACGGCGTCCAGACGCTGGAAAATGCCGCGTACATCTCATCGAGCGTCAAAGAGTCCAGTTCATACAGCTCGTCAAATGCCGCGCCGGAGACCGAGCCGCCGCCGTGGTTCCAGAACAGCACCGCCGTGCGCTCGGCGGGATAATTCGTCTTGGCAAACTGCAAAAAGTCCGCCAGCGTCTGCGCCTGACCCATGCTGGCAGACGGCTGCTCGTCGATGAGCTGTAAGCCCTCGCTGTTATAGACCCAGCGCTGGAGCTTGGAGGCGTCCACCACATCGTTCTGCCATACGGACGCGCCGCCGGTCTCAATGACCACGTTCACGTCTTCGGGAAGCTGCACCTCCAAGAGCTCACTCAGATCGCCCGTGGCAAAGCCGCCGCCGGACTCCAGATCGCTGCCGCACAGGTACCAGTAGATCGACCAGCTTCCTGCGTCGGCGGAAACTGTCTCTTCAGCCGGTTCGGCCGCCTCTTCGGACGGTTCGAGCGTTTCGTCTGCCGCGGAGGCCGTTTCCTCCGGCTCTTCGGTATCGTCCGCACCGCCGCATGCCGCGAGCGACGCGATCATGCACAGTGCCAGTAAAAGTGCCAAAATACGTTTTTTCATGCTGTTTTCCTTTCTTTTTTCGCTCCGCCGCATTATGCCGCAGGCGGAATGGGGATATCCGCGGGCGCTTTCCGAAAGCCGAGCAGCCGCCCCGGCAAATACGCCCATGGCTTGCAGAGCGCAGTATTGTAGTGCTCTGCCGCCTGCCGGTAAATGCTCTCGCTGCGCCGCAGGACCTCCAGAAGCGCTGCATCCTGCTGAGATTGCGCGAGCCTTTTGCGGCAGGAAACGAGCTGGCCGGCCGCGCATTGCACCATGCTCCGATAGTTCCGCAAAACCCGCCGGACCTCCCAGAACCAGAGAGACACAAATCCCACGGTGCTGACGACCGCAATGAGCCATCCGAACCATCCCGGCATCTGCCGCGCCTCCTTCCCCATTAAGTGTCCAATTCCTTACCCTTTGAGTATAGCACCGCATCCCGGCGTTTTGGAGCCGGCGGCACGAAATGTAGGTTTTTGCGGTATGAAATGCAAAACGCCGCTGGAAAGCCGCCGCGATTTATGATAGAATGTTGCTGAGAGAAAAATGTCGTTGAAAGGGGGCGCGAGGCTGTGAACATTGCGGTATGCGACGACCAGCTTGAGGAACTGAAAGCCGTTGAGTCTCTTCTGCGCGCATGGCAGGAGCAGCAATGCGCGGCCATCCGTCTGCATCTGTTTCATAACGCCGGGGAGCTTCTGGAGGCGGCGCGGAAGGAGCGCTTCACACTCTACCTTCTCGATGTGATGATGCCCGGAACGAGCGGCATGGCGGCGGCGCGCGAAATCCGCACGTTTGACAGCGCGGCGGACATCGTGTTTCTCACCTCCTCCCCCGGCTTTGCGTATGAGAGCTACGGCGTGCAGGCACTCGAGTACCTGCTCAAGCCCATCACGGCGAAAAAGCTCTTTCCGCTGCTCAGCCGCCTCTACCTACGCGAGCAAAAGCCGCAGGAGGCGCTGACGCTCAAATCGAACGGGGCTTTCATCCGCGTGCCGTTTTCAGAGCTTTCGTATGTGGAGGTCAGCGGCAAACATCTTTATTTCAATATGATTGACGGTCAGGTGCGCGAGGTCGTGGGCGTGCTGCGGGAATTTGAACCGCTGCTGCTCTCGCGTTCCGAGTTTATGCGCATCCACCGGTCGTATATCGTCAATATGCTGCAGATCCGCGAGCTGTCTTCTGCCGGGGTGCAGACCTTTTCGGGGCAGAGCCTGCCGGTATCGCGGCTTTTATACCCACAGCTTCAGAAGGATTATATGGCGCTGCTGTTCGAGCAGCGGGAGGGCTGATCGATGGTGCTTCGGATTGTCAGCTCCGTAAATTATGGCTGCGTTCTTGTTTTCGGAATTCTTCTCAGCGCGGAAATCTCCGGCGGCTGCGAAACGCCGCGCCAGAAGCGGCTGGTCGTGTTTTTATGCCCGGTGTTTCTGGCGCTGCAGGTTTTGCTTCACGGCGTGTTTGGGCTGGAGACGGTAAAAAAGCTCTACCCCGTGATCGTGCACCTGCCGCTGATGCTGCTGCTCGTGTTTGCGCTCAAACGGACGATCGGCGTGGCGCTCGTCAGCGTGTACACGGCGTATCTGTGCTGTGAGCTTCCAAACTGGGTGCGCATGGTCGTCGCGATGGCGGCGCGCTCCGAGCTTGCGGGGCAAATCTGCTACACGGTACTCATCGTCCCGCTGTTTTTCATCCTCCGGCGCTATTTTGTCCGCGCCGCGCATGAGGCGATGACGTGCTCCAGAGCGGCGCTGTGGCTGTTTGGTGCGCTTCCGGTGGCGTACTATTTTTTTGATTACGCCACCACCATCTACTCAAACGCGCTCTATTCCGGCATCCGCGCCATCAACGAATCGCTCCCGGCGCTGCTCATTGCGTTTTACGTGGCGTTTCTCACTGCCTACCACGCGCAGGCAGAGCGCAGCTATCAGGCAGAGCTTCAAAGCTCCATGCTGGAGGTCAAATGGTCGCAGGCGCAGACGCAGATGAACACGCTGCGCCGCGTGCAGACGCAGACGGCCGTCTACCAGCACGACATGCGCCACCATCTGACCATGCTCGAAGGGCTCATCGCGGCGGGAAAGCCCGAGCAGGCAGCGGCGTATATCCGCAAGGTGCAGTCCGATATCGAGACCATCACGCCCCGGCGCTATTGCGAAAACGAGCTGGTGAATCTGCTGTGCTCGTCGTTTGCGGAAAAGGCGCAGCATGCGGGGGCGCGGCTCGACGTAGACGCAAGGCTTCCGCAGGCGCTTGACATTTCGGACGCCGAGCTGTGCGCCGTGCTGTCAAACGCGCTCGAAAACGCACTGCACGCCGTCGCCGCACTACCGGAAAAAGAGCGCACTGTCTCGCTCTACTGCGCTGTCCGGCTCGGAAAGCTCCTCATCGAGGTCAAAAACCCCTACGCCGGGGAGCTGACCCTCTCGCCGGACGGCCGCCCCGTCACCGCGCGCAAGGGGCACGGCTACGGCTGCCAGAGCATCCAGACCATCGCCGCCCGCTCCGGTGGTCTGTGCGAGTTCAAAGCCGGCTGCGGTACGTTCTGCCTCCAGATCGTCCTGCCGCTGAAGGCCGCCGCGCCGGTCTGAGCATAAAAAAGCCCTGACTCATACGAAAAAATGAGTCAGGGTATTTTTACATCTCTCTGCGGCCTTCCAATGCTCTAAGAAGCGTCACTTCATCCGCATACTCCAACTGGCTTCCTACAGGAATTCCGTAAGCCAACCGCGTCACCTTCACGCCGATGGGCCGAAGGAGCCTCGACAGATACATCGCCGTGGCCTCGCCCTCGGTATCGGGGTTCGTCGCCATGATGACCTCCTGTACGCTGCCGTCCTGCAAGCGCGCCAGGAGCTCCCGAATCCGGATATCATCCGGCCCCACGTGGTTAAGGGGCGAAATGACCCCATGCAGCACATGGTACACGCCCGTATACTCGCGCGAGCGCTCCATCGCAATGACGTCCCGCGGCTCTGCCACCACGCAGATGGTCGAATGGTCGCGCGTCTCATCCGCGCAGATGGGGCACATCTCTTCGTCCGTCAGATTCTGGCACACTGGGCACGTGTGAATCGAGCGCTTTGCGTCCAGAATCGCGTCGGCAAACTCCTGCGCCTGCTCCTGCGGCATGGAAAGCACCTGAAACGCAAGCCTTTGCGCCGTCTTGCTGCCGATCCCGGGCAGGCGCGCAAACTGTTCGCTGAGCCGCTCCAAAGCGGCCGGAAATGTCCTCATCCGAACAGACCACCCAGATTGAGACCGCCCGTGAGCTTACTCATGTTCTGTGCGGAGTCTGCCTCCGCCTTGCGCATCGCCTCGTTGACCGCCGCGACGACCATATCCTGCAGCATTTCTACATCGTCGGGGTCGACCGCCTCCGGGTCGATCGTCACGCGCACGAGCTCGCGCTTGCCGCTCACGACCGCCGTGATCACGCCGCCGCCCGCCGTGGCCTCATACTGCTTTTCTTCCATCTCCTGCTGCATTTTGAGAAGATCCTGCTGCATTTTCTGCGCCTGCTTCATCATCTGCATCTGGTTCATGCCGCCCATGGGCATGCCGCCGCGAAATCCGCCTTTTGCCATGTCAAATTCTCCTTTATCGAAATCGTAAAAATTATTTGATCGTCATAATGTCGCTGTGCTCTTCTCCGAGCGCGAGCAGCGCATCCATCGGGTCCTTCCCCGACGCGTCCAGCTGCCCCGCCAGCGCGAACTGCACCTGCATGGGATGGCCAAAAAACGCGCTCGCCTTCTCCGCCGCGATTTTCTGCACGTTGGGACCCTTGATGATGTCCAATACAAACTGCGACGGCGCGGTCAGGATCAGGGTATCGCCCTTCAGCCTTGGCCGCACAGGCCCTCCCGGCGCGAAGAAACCGCGTTCGCGCACGCCGAGTCCTTCTCTGAGACTCGCCGCCAATTCTGGCCAGCGCCGGTCCAGCTCCTCCTGTGCCCCGTTGGAAGCAGGCTTCTCCTGCGGTCTCTCCGCCTCCCGCGCATCCATCGGCGGGGCGATTCCTGCCAGCGGGTCGTCCGCATCGTCCGGGAATGGAGGCCGGTCGTCATCTTCCTCGTTCTCCGCCGATTCCGCCTTTGCCTGCTGCTTTGCCGGAGTAAAATTGCCAGTTGCCAGCCGCTCCTCGAGCTTCGATACCCTTGCGCCGAGCGACTGCGCGTCCAGCTTCAAACTAGGCTCGCACAGCTGCATCAGGCAGAGCTCTGCCGCAACCCGCGCGTCCGCGTTTTTGCCGACCGCGCCCTTGGCCGCCTGCACGAGCGTCAGATCCCGCAGCAGCTCCGCCGGAGCAAAGAGCTTCTCGAGCTCTGCGGCCTGCGACTCATCCGCAATGCCGGATAACATCGAAACGCCGCTTTTGGGCGCAGCCTTCAACACCAGCAGATCCCGGCACAGCGCCGACAGCTCGTCAAAAAGCGCGCCCAGATCTTTTCCTTCCGCGTATAGCGCCTCAAAGATCGAAAGCGCCTGCGCCGTATCCTGCTTTCCTGCCGCCATTAAGAGCTCGCCTGTGCGCTTCACACCGGCAAGCCCCAGCGTCTGGCACACGAGCTCTTCCGTGAGCTCTCCCTGACACGCAGACGCGCACTGGTCAAGTAGACTCACGCCGTCTCGCATCGCGCCGTCGGCAAGCCTCGATAAAAGCCGCAGCGCCGCCGGTGCGATCTGGATGCCCTCCTGATAGGCGATAAAGTTGAGTCTTCCCGCAATGTCCTCCGGCCGCAGCCGGCGGAACGAAAAGCGCTGGCAGCGCGATAAAATTGTCGCCGGAACCTTGTTGAGCTCCGTCGTCGCCAGAATGAAAATCAGGTGCTCCGGCGGCTCTTCGATGATCTTTAAAAGCGCATTGAACGCCGCGATGGACAGCATGTGCACCTCGTCGATGATGTACACACGCCGCTTGACCTCGCTCGGCGTGTAGATCGCATCGTCGCGCAGCACGCGCACCGAGTCCACTCCGTTATTCGATGCCGCGTCGATTTCCAGCACGTCCATACAGCTTCCGTCGTCGATGGCCCTGCAGGCCGCGCAGCAGTTGCAGGGGTTGCCGTCCTGCGGGTCGAGGCAGTTGACGGCCTTGGCAAGAATTTTCGCGCAGGAGGTCTTGCCCGTGCCCCGCGTGCCGGTGAACAGATACGCGTGGCTGAGCTTTCCCGTCTCGATCTGCGCGCGCAGCGTGTCCGTCACGCCCTTCTGCCCCACCACGTCCGAAAACGTCTGCGGCCGGTATTTCCGATACAAAGCCTGATACACGCCAGTCACCCCACCTTCGTCATACAAAGTTTATTATACACAATCCTCAAGAAAAATGGAAGCACCAAAGTAGGGCTTGTCAAGTCAGACTCCTGTCCTGCGTAGGGGGCGATGCCCACATCGCCCCGTTGGGCACGAACGAATTCGCCGAAGAGTTCCGTAAAAATGGTGCATACTGCCGGGTCGATGTGGGCATCGACCCCTACGAACTTCCCGGCAGGTTAATTCCAGCGCTTTCTGATATAAATAAATCCCTCTGACACAACCCAGTTGTGTCAGAGGGATCTTTTCCGGTACACAGTCAGACTGCACACCCTCCATCGAATACGCACTACATCCGTTACCCATACAGCCAGCTCGGAAACGGCTGCCTCACGGCACACAGGGTGGACTGCTTAGTGCTGCTTGGTTCCCCACCTGACACGGTTCACAGAGCCCTATTGCGTAAGACCAAATCTTCAACGCCGCTTATATGGGTCAGACGACACAATACGCACCCTCCGTCGGGAATTCCTCCCCGCTGTAGCGGATTGCGGGTAACAAGGCACCGCTATCTCCCCGAGTAGTGCAGCCTGACTGCGTACCGGATCTCCGGTTTTTAAAAACGCTCAGTCGAGCTTGCTTGCCACAAATTCGACCAGCTCGCCCACCGTCGTGAGCTTTTCCTCGAGCTCCAGATCAACGCCCAGCTGCTCCTCCAGATCCATGACCATCTCGACGGTGTCCAGAGAATCGATGCCCAAACTCTCAAACGTCGTGTCCCGCGTGATATCGTCGGGCGAGATGTCCAGCTGGTTGGCCAGATAGGATTGGATTTTCTCAAACATGACAAATGCCTCCGTAAAACGGTAATTTGGTAATTAAGACACGTCTTATGATACGGAATTTTTCCGCAATGTCAAGAAAAATTTTCAGCCGGGCGCTTTTGGGCTGCAATCAATTGAGGAAATCGCGCAGCTTTTTGCTTCTCGACGGGTGCCGGAGCTTGCGAAGCGCCTTGGACTCGATCTGGCGGATGCGCTCGCGCGTCACGTCAAACTCCTTGCCGACTTCCTCGAGCGTATGGGGCTTGCCGTCCACAAGGCCGAAGCGCATGCGAAGCACCTGCTCTTCGCGCGGGGTCAGCGTGGAGAGCACCTCTTCAAGCTGCTCGCGCAGCAGCGTATAGGACGCCTCCTCCGACGGCTGCGACGCTTCGTCGTCCTGAATAAAATCGCCCAGATGGCTGTCCTCTTCCTCGCCGATCGGCGTTTCCAGCGACACCGGCTCCTGCGCGATCTTCAGGATTTCTTCGACCTTGGAAACCTCCATGTGGAGCTCCTGCGCAATTTCCGTCGTCGTCGGCTCGCGGCCGAGCTTCTGCACCATGGAATGCGACGTCCGCAGCACGCGGTTGATCGTCTCGACCATATGTACCGGGATACGGATGGTTCTGGCCTGGTCGGCAATCGCGCGCGTGATGGACTGCCGGATCCACCAGGTAGCGTAAGTTGAAAATTTATAGCCCTTCGTGTAGTCGAATTTTTCGACTGCCTTCATAAGCCCGAGGTTTCCCTCCTGAATGAGGTCCAGAAGCTGCATCCCGCGCCCCACATAGCGCTTGGCGATCGACACAACAAGCCGGAGGTTGGCCTCCGACATGCGCTTGCGCGCCGCATCCTTCTCCTGCTCGCTGCCCTCGACCATCTTTTTCGCGACCTCAAGCTCTTCCTCCGGAGAAAGCAGCTTGATTTTGCCGATCTCCTTGAGATACATCCGGATGGGGTCGTCGAGCTTGACGTTGGAGTCGTCGATGTCCTCGATATTTTCGTTGGAAACGTCGATGCCCTCATCCTCGATGGCCCGCATTTCGCCAAGCGTCGGGTTGTCGAGCTCGGCGGTCCCGATGAGGTCAAGCACGTCCGAAACGTCGATCTCCACGCCCGCCGCTTCCAGAACGTCATAGAATTTCTCGGTCTGCTCCTCGGTCGCATCCACGGCGTCAAGCGTCTCGACCAGCTTCTTGGATGCTACCTTGCCCGTCTTTTTGGACTCCTCGAGCAGCGCCTGCAATTTCGCGCGGTTTTCTTCGGTCAGATCCATTTTGCCCAGCAGTTCCAGTTCCTTTGTCATCGTCTAACCTCCGTGTTCCATTCGTTTTTTCCTCTGCGCCAGCTGAAGTAACCCCTCGGGCCCCGACAGTCTGGCGTTTGCGTACTCCTCGGTGATGATGCGGATGTAATCCTTGAGCGCCCGGTCTGAAAGCGTCGTGTCGCGCCGCTGCGCGACCTGAGACAGGTGCGACATCTCCTGCGGGGTAAATTCCTCGCCGAGGTTTGAAAGCGTTACCGTCTGCCCCTGCGCGTGCTGCCGCTGCAATGCCGCAAACGCCCGCCCCAGAAGCGGGGAAGAAAACTGCTCCGGCGTTACATCGATATCCCGCAAAAGCTCCGGTTCTTTCAGCACCTGCCGCAAAAGCCCTTCCTCTGCCATCGCCGAGCGGACATTGTCGTACCGGATGCCCTGAATCTGAGGCGAGAGCTGGCGCGCAGGCGATAGATCCTGCGCAAGCTGCTTTTTTTCCTCCTGCCGGCGGCGCTTTTTGTAGGCCTTGTCCACCTCCAGCTTCATCGCCTGCGGAGAAATTCCGGCTGTCTCAGCGGCTCTCGCGCCGTAGACTTCGCGCTGCACCGCGCTGGGGAAGCTCGAAACGAGCTCGGCCGCCTGCTGCAAAAACTGCACGCGCTGCTCGTCCTGCGTGAGGTCAAACTTCCGTTTCAGACTCTCGAGCCGGTATTCCGCCTGGTTCTCCGATTGGTCAAGCAAGAGCGAAAACCGGTCCGCGCCGTATTTTTTCAAAAACTCGTCGGGGTCCTTTGCTCCCTGCATCCGAAGGACCTTCACCTGGATTCCCGTTTTTTCCAGCATCGGGATCGCGCGCCGGGTCGCGTTCTGTCCGGCCTCGTCTCCGTCGTACGTAAGCACCACCTGATCGGTGTATTTTGCCAGAATGTTCGCGTGCTCCTCCGTGAGCGATGTGCCAAGCGACGCGACCGCGCAGTCAAAGCCGTATTGATGCAGCGAAATCGCGTCCATGTAGCCTTCCGTCAGGATGATCCTCCCCTGTTTGCTCTTTTTTGCAATGTTGAGGGCAAACAGATTCTTTCGTTTGTTGAAGATCAGCGTCTCGGGCGAGTTTAAATACTTCGGCGTGGAATCATCCATCACGCGCCCGCCGAAGCCGATGATGTTGCCCCGGATGTCGATGATTGGGAACATGAGGCGGTTTCGGAACCGGTCGTACATGCCGCCGTTTTTGCCTGAGACGGCAAGCCCGGCCTCCAGAATTTCCTCCCTCGAGTACCCCTTCCCTGTCATCGTATCTAACAGCGACGACCATTCATTGGGCGAAAACCCAAGTCCGAATCTGGTCACGGTAGCCTTGCTCAGCCCGCGCTTTATGATATATGCCCGCGCCTGCTCGCCGCAGGGCTCTAACAGCTTCTGATGGAAAAACCGCGCCGCATCTTTGCAAAGCGCCCACAGCCGTTCCTGCTTCTGGTACTGCGACTGATACCCCTCGTCCTCCGGCACCTCGAGCCCTGCCCGCTTGGCGAGAAACCGCACCGCATCGGGGTAGCTCAGCGATTCAATTTCCATGATGAAATTGACCGCGCCGCCTCCCTTGTGGCAGCCAAAGCAGTAGTAAATTCCCTTGTCCGGCGCGACGGAAAAAGACGGCGTTTTCTCCGAGTGGAACGGGCACAGGCCAAACAGGTTCGAGCCCTTCCTGGTCAGCGTCACATACTGTCCCACCACGTCCTCGATCGGGTTTCTGTTATTCAGTTCGTCCAGAAACGCAGGCGGAAACGGCATGCGTGCCTCCCTTCTTCATCGCACCTGCCAAGCGGTGGGGATGAAAATTTCAGAATATGTATAAATCGCGTATTTGTCGGTCATCCCGGCAATATAATCACAGATTGTCCGGCTGATGCCGTCAAAATCCAGTTGCGGAATAAAATCCGCCGGCAGTTTGTCGGGATGCGAATAGTAGTAGTCAAAGAGCTTGCGCATGATATCCTTTGCCTTGGCCTCTTCGCCCTTGGCAACCGGGTTCGTATAAACTCTCTCAAACATGAACGTACGCAGCGCGCCCATCGCGTCGGAGACCTCGTGATGCATGGATAAAACGCCCGTGTTCTGCGTATTTGAGATCATGTTCTCCACCAAGGTATTGATGCGCGCCGAGTGCGAAGCGCCCAGAACGTCCGCGATATCCCTCGGAATGTCGCTTTCGGACAAAATCCCCGCACGAATCGCATCGTCGATGTCGTGATTGATATACGCAATGCGGTCAGACGTTCGCACGACCTGCCCCTCGAGCGTCTCGGGGATCCTCGGCCCTGTGTGTCCGAGAATCGCCATGCGCACCTCGTAGGTGAGATTCAGTCCGTCGCCGTCGCGCTCGAGCTTATCTACCACGCGAAGCGACTGCTCATTATGGTGAAACGGCGTTCCCATCATATCAGACAGCGCAGCCTCGCCCGCGTGACCGAACGGCGTGTGCCCCAGATCGTGCCCATAGGCCGCGGCCTCGGCAAGGTCTTCATTCAGCCGCAGCGCGCGGCAGATCGTCCTTGCAATCCGGCTGACCTCGAGCGTGTGGGTCATGCGCGTGCGGTAGTGGTCTCCCTCGGGTGAGAGAAAGACCTGCGTCTTGTGCATGAGCCGCCGGAAGGACTTGCTGTGGACGATCCGGTCCGCATCCCGCTGGTAGCATGTGCGCACCTCGTTTTCCTCCGCCGGATAGAGCCTGCCCTTTGTCTCCGCCGCCTTCTGCGCGTTCGGCGCGAGGAGCATGTATTCCTGCTGTTCGAGTCGTTCGCGGATGGTCATACGCTCACTCCTTCATGTATACGATAGCATGGAAAAATGTCGAAACTTTGAATTTTCTGTATGTTTTGTTTAACCGGCGCAGAAAATCTCTTCCAGAAGCGACGGTACGACGCTCCCGCTGGAGGCCTCCCGCAGCGCCGTCCGGAGCCATTCGTCCGCGCCCTCCGGAATGCGGTAGGTAATCAGAATGTCCGCCCCATACTGCGCGTCCTCGACCGTGCCCTCCTGCGCCGCAATGAGAAGCTTTGCCCGCTCAAAAAGCGCGTAGGAAACGGTAATTTGCTGCCGGAGCCACGGCTGCATTTTGGAAATTCCCGCCGCGTCCAGCGCGTCCTTCGCCGCCTTTGTGTAGGCTCTGCAAAGCCCGCCCGCGCCGAGAAGGATACCACCGAAATAGCGCGTCACGACGCACAGTACGTCCACGACGCGCTCGCGTTCAAACACGTTCAGCATCGGCTGACCGGCGGTGCCCTGGGGCTCGCCGTCATCGCTGTAGCGCTTCTGCCCGGATTTTAAGATGTAGCACCAGCAGTTGTGCCGCGCGTCATAGTGCTGCCTGCGCACGCGCTCCAAAATCTCTTTTGCCTCCTGCTCCGATGTTACCGGGTACACGCCGCCCAAAAAGCGCGACTTTTTTTCGATATATTCCGCCTGCCCCACGCCGCGGGGCACCAGATAGTCTTCCATCTGTTACTCCTTTCGGTACGCGGATAATTTGCCGAAAAGCACCTCGTCGACAATTGCCTCGACCTCAATGCCCTCGCCCTGATAGTCAACACGCAGCACCTTCGCGTTCTGGTGCAGCGTATCGAGAAAGCCCGCCATGGAATATGGCAGCAGAAACACAGCTTGATGCAGCCCCTTGCCGAGCTCCTGCTCGATCTTTTTGAGAAGCTCGTCCACACCCGCGCCGGTCTTGGCCGAGATGCAGACGCTTCCCGTCTCGCGCGGCAGATCGTCGTCCGGAAGCAGATCGCACTTATTGTAGCACCGGATGACCGGCACGCCGGGCTTGGCCAGCTGCTCGATGAGCCGCTCCACGACCGCCATATGCTCCTGCCGCTCGGGGTCGGACGCGTCGATGACATGCAGCAAAACGTCCGCATACTCGAGCTCCTCGAGCGTCGCCTTGAACGCCTCCACCAGATGGTGCGGCAGCTTCGCGATAAACCCGACCGTATCGGAAAGCAGCACCTGACAGGTATCGGACACCGTCAGCTGCCGGGTCGTCGTGTCGAGCGTGTCAAACAGCCGGTTGTTTGCCGGAATATCCGCGCCCGTGAGCGCGTTTAAAATCGTCGACTTGCCCGCGTTCGTATAACCGACTAAGGCCACGACCGGAACGTTATTTTTCATCCGCTGCCTGCGCTGCACGCCGCGCACCTGCCGCACCTCCAGAAGTTCCTGCCGGAGCTTCGCCACGCGCGAGCGGATGTGCCGCTTGTCGGTTTCGAGCTGCGTCTCGCCCGGTCCTCTTGTGCCGATGCCGCCGCCAAGTCTGCCCATCGTCTCGTTCCAGACGGTAAGCCGCGGCAGATAATACTGATACTGCGCAAGCTCGACCTGGAGTTTTCCCTCGCGGGTCTTGGCTCTCTGCGCGAAAATATCGAGAATCAGCGCGCTTCTGTCGAGAACCGACGCGCCTGTAATGCTCTCAAGCGCCTTGATCTGAGACGGCGTAAGGTCGTTGTCAAAAATCACAAGCTTTGCGCCCGTTTCCTTGACCAGCTCGCGGATCTCCTCTGCCTTGCCCTGACCGACGAAGCTGTGCGGGTCCGGCGTTGGGCGCGACTGCAAAACCGTTCCGACGCACTCGCCGCCCGCCGTCTCCAAAAGCGCCTGCAATTCCTCGAGCGACGTTTCGCTCGCTGTTTCTTCTCTTGTAAAGCAGGCGGCGTCCAGTCCCGCTAAGACTGCCTTTTCGCCCGCCGCCTGTCTGGTCTGTTCCATACTTCCTCCGAATTCTGGGGAATCTCTGCCCAAGTCCCCAATTGCTGCGCAAATCAGGGCTTTCCCTGTTTGCGACAAGTTTCGCAGATATGAAAAAAGCCCGCACCAATACGCTGGTGCGGACTTGCTTCTTACTTCAGGCCGTATTTCTTGTTGAAACGGTCGACACGTCCACCGGTGTCAACAAGCTTCTGCTTGCCGGTGTAGAACGGGTGACACTTGGAGCAAATTTCAACCTTGATGTCCTTTTTTGTAGAACCAGTCTCAATAACTGCACCACACGCGCATCTGATAGTAGTCTGTTCGTACTTGGGATGGATACCTTCCTTCATGAGTTTCACCTCTCTCATCAGATTTCTGTAAAAAGGCATAATGCCCTTCCCTTGGTTCAAACGCCTGAGTATTTTATCACGAAGAAGCCAAAATTGCAAGCTATTTTTTCAGAAAAATCCGCAAATTTTCTTCCGCATTTCCGTCCGGGATTGTGTCGTCCCGGCAAAAAAGCGGATAGAGCCTTCCCGCGCACAGCTCTAAATCATACAGCGCGCCGTCTTCCGGTTTTTCTCCGGCGTTTACGATTGGAAGTTCTCCAGTCTCCCGCATCCGGCGCAAAATCCCCCGCCCCCTCTCGTCAAAGGCCAGCGCGCGCACATGGGAAACGGGTCTTTTCAAATCCTCCTGCGTGATACCAAGAAACGCGCATAAAAGAAGTCTCTGGATTCTCGTTCTGGGGTAGCGTTTCGATTTCGTCGCTCCAATCACCGCTTCCAGACTCCCCTTCTCGCGCGCCGCCTTCATGGCCTTGCTCCAGAGCCCCTCCGAGCCGTGCGCCGTTTTGCTCCAGGCCTCCTCCGGCAAAAGCCGCAGCCCCGCCAGCATCGCCCGCTCGCCCGAAAGAAGATCATATTGCCGCGCGTCGTGATAAATTTCCGCCGCCTGCGCCGGTATAAAATCCCGAATTTCTTCCCCGCGCGAAAGCCTTTCCCGAAGACTCGTCGCCGACGGGTTCTCAAGCTCCGCCTCCCGCGCGTGATAGTCCCCCTCCCGCAAAAGCGCCAGCGGCTGCAGGAAGCTCCCAGTCTGCAAGATTGCCTTGCAGTATTCCAGGCCCAGAATGTCGTTCGGCCGCTCCAGCACGCTGCCGTCAAATCCCAGCGATATGAGCGCCCGCTGCCGCGCCACAGGGTAGCTCACGCCGGTATTTAAAATTTCCCGCAGCGCCGCGTCATACGCCGGCTCGCACATGACCCTTGCCGCCGTCAGGATTTCCACTCCGTCCCCGCTCTCGCAGCCAAAGGCCAGCGTGTCGACCGCGCCGAGCCTTGAGAAAATCTCCACACTCCCGCGCGCGAACCCCTCCGCCGAGGAAAGCGCCTTGGTGACCGGCAGCTCCAGAACGAGGTTCGCCCCCGCCAGAACCGCCGCCTGCGCGCGCACGCGCTTATCAAACACGGCCGGTTCTCCGCGCTGCACAAAGCTCCCGCTCATCAGGCACACAACCGCGGTATCCTCTCCCAGCGCCGCGCGAATCTGCCGCAGCTGCTTCTCATGCCCCCTGTGAAACGGGTTATATTCACAGATCACGCCGCAAATTCGCATGCGATTTCCTCCGTTTTCAAAAAAATCCGCAAAAGCCCTTGTTTCCCTCTGGCTTTTATTGTATGATATGCAATAGTGACTGCGCCATCTGGTGCGCAAAACCATTTTATCATGGTTTCAAAAATAATGAAAGATACAGGAGTGAATCTACCATGAACATTCTGGTCATCAACGCGGGCAGCTCGAGCCTGAAGTATCAGCTGATGAATCCCGCCACCGGCGACGTTACCGCAAAGGGTCTTTGCGAGCGTATCGGCCTTGACGGACGGCTGACTCACAAGGTTCCCGCAACCGGTAAGAAGGTGGAGAAGGACATTCCCATGCCCACTCACAAGGAAGCCATCGAGGCTGTCATGGCCATTCTCGTTGACCCCGAGGACGGCGTTATCAAGTCCGTTGACGAGATCGACGCGGTCGGCCATCGCGTGCTCCATGGCGGCGACAAGTTTGTTGCCTCCTGCCTCATCGACGAGGCCTGCAAGCAGGCCATCCGCGACTGCATCCCCCTCGGCCCGCTCCACAACCCCGCCAACCTCATGGGTATCGAAGCCTGTGAGAAGGCCATGCCGGGCAAGCCCCAGGTTGCCGTATTCGACACCGCGTTCCATATGACCATGCCCCCGAAAGCCTACCGCTATGCCATCCCCACCAAGTACTACACCGACGACCATCTGCGCCGCTACGGCTTCCACGGCACCTCCCACCGCTTCGTCTCCAAGCGCTGCATTGAGCTCATGGGCGGCGTAGAGAACGCGCACCGCGTCATCGTCTGCCACCTCGGCAACGGTTCTTCCCTCTCCGCGGTGAAAGACGGCAAGTGCCAGGATACCTCCATGGGCCTTTCCCCTCTGGCCGGCGTTCCTATGGGCACCCGCGCGGGCGACATCGACACCTGCGTCGCACAGTTCATCATGAACAAGTATAACATGTCTGCCGACGAATGCCTGACCATGCTCAACAAGAAGTCCGGCGTTCTGGCGCTGTCTGACGGTGTGTCCTCCGACTTCCGTGATCTCGACGCCGCCGCCGAACAGGGCAATCAGGCCGCGCAGCTGGCGCTCGATAAGTTCGCCTATGAAGTCAGAAAGTACATCGGCGCTTATGCCGCCGCTCTCGAAGGCCTCGACTGCCTCGTCTTCACGGCCGGTGTCGGCGAGAACTCCGCAACGATGCGTGCCTCCATCTGCGAGGGTCTCGAGTACCTTGGCATCAAGATCGATCCCGAGAAGAACAAGACCCGCGGCGAAGAAGCCATCATCTCCACGCCCGACTCCAAAGTCACCGTTTGGGTCATCCCGACCAACGAGGAGCTCATGATCGCGCAGGATACCGCAGCGCTCTGCAAATAATTCATCCGAGCCATAAAAGGAGCCTCCCGGAACACCCGGGAGGCTCCTTTCCTTATAAATACGTCTTACAGCATCCCGGTCGTGCGGGGGATGAACGTACCTGCCGCGCCGATCTTCACCTCACCGTGTTCGACGGCAAGCTTGCCGCGCAGATAAACCTGCGCAATCGAGCCGCGCGTGCGCATGCCCTCATAGGGCGTGTACTCTGCTTTGGAGATCATGTCTTCGCCCTTGATCGTCGTGTCGGCCTCCGGGTCATAGACCACGATGTCCGCGTCGCTGCCGGCTAAAATCGCACCCTTTCTCGGCCACGCGCCATAGAGCTTCGCGGGATTCTCGCTCAGGACCTCGGCCATCTTCTCTTTCGTGATTTTACCGGCTGCCACGCCGAAGGTATAAAGCAGCACGCCCCTTGTCTCCACGCCAGGAAGACCGCCGGGAATCTTTGTGAAGTCTCCCCTGCCTGCTTCCTTCTGCTCGAGCGTAAAGCTGCAATGGTCGGTCGAGACGGTCTGGATCGCGCCGTTATAAAGTCCCTTCCAGAGCGCGTTCTGGTCGTCCTTTGTCCGGAGCGGAGGCGCGCAGATGTACCCCGCCGCCTTGCGGAAATCCGCTTCATAATAACCGGATTCGTCCAGCGTCAGATAGTGCGGGCAGGTTTCCACATAGACCTTCTGTCCCCTTGCTCTCGCGGCCATGACCTCAGCCAGCGCCTCCTTCGTGCTCAAATGGACGATCACGACCGGCGTATCTGCCACCTCGCAGATGCGAAGCAGATGCGCCACTGCCTCTGCCTCCGTCGCGTTCGGGCGGCACTCGGGATGCGAGCCCGGTGCAAGCTTCCCATCCGCCTTATGCTGCTCAATGAGCGCGTCGATCACGCCCGCGTTTTCGCAGTGCACGCCTGCAATGCCGCCGTATTTTTTGATCTCCTCCAATGCGTAGAACAGGTCCTTGTCGCCGATCATCATCGCCGGATACGTCATGTACATCTTGAACGAGGAGATACCCTGCTCGAACATCTTGGGGACTTCGGCGCGGATAGACTCGTTCCAGTCGTCGATCGTCATGTGGAAGCTGTAGTCGCAGCTCGACCGTCCGTCAGCCTTCTTGTGCCAGAGGTCGAGGCCGTATTGGAGGCTCTCTCCCTTGTTCGGGCAGGCGAAATCGATGACCATCGTCGTGCCGCCGCGAATGGCGCTGCGCGTGCCGGTGTCAAAGTTGTCCGCCGTCGTCGTATTGCACACATCGAGGTCAAAATGCGTGTGTGCATCGATAAAACCCGGGAACAGAAGTTTTCCCGTCACATCGACCACATTTGCGTCTGCGCACAAGATATGCTCCGCGACCTGCTCGATCTTCTCGCCGTCTACCAGCACGTCCAGCTGCGCCGAGCCGCCGCCGGACACCACGATACCGCCCTTGAGTAAAGTTTTCATAGTCGTCTTCCTTTTCCTGCGCCGGTGCAAGCACCGGGAATTTAAATTTTATAGGCTACGCCCAACAGCCTATGGCCGTTTTCTGTATTTTATCACAAATACGCGCCGTTTGGCAGACCTTGATTTCACAAAATCGCGCCCGTTTTTTCTGCCAAAATGCCAGTCGTTCGCCGCTGCCGGATTTATTTAAAAATTTCAAAGAAAACACTTGCAATTTCCGCCGCAATCTGTTAGAATAATTCCTGCCGATGGGGGTATAGCTCAGCTGGGAGCCCGGTTGAAGCGGTAAACAACCCCCGCACTAATTGAATAAGAAATTACTCAGCGCACCCCTTATACGGGGGTATAGCTCAGCTGGGAGAGCGCTTGACTGGCAGTCAAGAGGTCAGCGGTTCGATCCCGCTTATCTCCACCAATCGGGTGCGCTGAGTATTCTTAATAAATGCTTGCTTTGAAAAAAGCAAGTTTTTTGTTTTATGTCCGCTTCCCTTTTGAAGCGGGCTTTTTTTATGCGGCGATTGCCGAAATGTCCAGTCCAGCGCTGAACTGCTCAAAGTCAAT